>Ga0153928_1000179_pt1 | contig 32804 bp, 27 predicted proteins | sample TSNJ012MetaG_FD_106656 | JGI IMG/M metagenome (GOLD analysis project Ga0153928, IMG submission 106656) | Attine ant fungus gardens microbial communities from New Jersey, USA - TSNJ012 MetaG | ecosystem: Host-associated > Fungi > Mycelium > Unclassified | place: USA: New Jersey, Wharton State...
CACGCCGGAGATCGTGGCAAAGATCATCGCCGCCGAGCGGCACGTGCGGCCCGGCGGGTTCGCGCTGCTGCCCACCATGGGGGGCCAGACCGCGCTCAACACGGCGCTGAGCCTGCGCCGCATGGGCGTGCTCGACGAGTTCGACGTCGAGCTGATCGGCGCGAGCGCGCAGGCGATCGACAAGGCCGAGGACCGCAAGCTGTTCCGCGAGGCGATGCACAAGATCGGCCTTGCCACGCCGCGCTCGCACCAGGTGAAGACTTTGGTGCAGGCGCTCGCCGCGCTCGACGACATCGGGCTGCCGGCGATCATCCGTCCCTCGTTCACGCTCGGCGGCACCGGCGGCGGCGTCGCCTACAACAAGGCGGAGTTCATCGACATCGTCGAGCGCGGCCTCGACGCTTCGCCCACCAGCGAAGTGCTGATCGAGGAATCGGTGCTGGGCTGGAAAGAGTTCGAGATGGAGGTGGTGCGCGACAAGCGCGACAACTGCATCATCGTGTGCTCGATCGAGAATTTCGATCCGATGGGCGTGCACACGGGCGACAGCATCACGGTGGCGCCGGCGCTCACGTTGACCGACAAGGAATATCAGATCATGCGCGACGCCTCGATCAAGGTGCTGCGCGAGATCGGCGTGGAGACCGGCGGCTCGAACGTGCAGTTCGCGGTCAATCCGGCGGACGGGCGCCTCGTCATCATCGAAATGAATCCGCGCGTGTCGCGCTCTTCGGCCCTGGCCTCGAAGGCGACGGGCTTTCCCATCGCCAAAGTCGCGGCGCGACTGGCCGTCGGCTACACGCTCGACGAGATCGCGAACGACATCACCGGCGGCGCCACGCCGGCCTCCTTCGAGCCCACCATCGACTACGTGGTCACGAAAGTCCCGCGCTTCGCGTTCGAGAAATTCCCCGGCGCCGAGGCGGTGCTCACCACCTCGATGAAGTCGGTGGGCGAGGCGATGGCGATCGGCCGCACGTTTCAGGAGAGTCTGCAGAAGGCGCTGCGCTCGCTCGAGACCGGCCTTACCGGGCTTGACGAAATTGAGATCGAGGGGCTCGGCCAGGGCGACGACAAGAACGTGATCCGCGCGGCGCTCGGGACGCCGACGCCGGATCGCCTGCTCAAGATCGCCCAGGCGATGCGGCTCGGCGCCACCGACGAGCAGATCTACGCCTCGTGCGGCATCGATCCGTGGTTCCTCGCGCAGATTCGCGGCATCGTCGAGATCGAGGCGGAGATCAGGACGAAGGGCCTTCCGGGGAGCGGCGGGAGCTTGCGCCGGCTCAAGGCCATGGGATTCTCCGATGCGCGGCTTGCCAAGCTCACCGGGCAATCGGCCGGCGGAGTGACGGCACAGCGGCGCGCGCTCGGCGTACGCCCGACGTTCAAGCGCATCGATACCTGTGCGGCCGAGTTCGCCTCGCCCACCGCGTATATGTACGGCACCTACGAAGCGCCGTTCGACGGCCGTGCCGCCGACGAGGCCGCGCCGAGCGCGCGCAAAAAAGTCGTGATCCTCGGCGGCGGGCCGAACCGCATCGGCCAGGGCATCGAGTTCGACTATTGCTGCTGTCACGCGGCGTTCGCGCTGCGCGACGCCGGCTTCGAGACCATCATGATCAACTGCAATCCGGAGACGGTGTCGACCGACTACGACACCTCGGACCGGCTCTATTTCGAGCCGCTCACCGCGGAAGACGTGATCGAGATCATCGACGCCGAGCGCGCCAACGGCATCCTGCACGGCGTCATCGTGCAGTTCGGCGGGCAGACGCCGCTCAAGCTCGCCGAGCCGTTGGAGCAGGCGAAGGTGCCGATACTCGGCACCTCGCCCGACGCGATCGACCTCGCGGAAGACCGCGACCGCTTCAAGCGGCTGCTCGAACGCCTCAAGCTGCGCCAGCCGCTCAACGGCATCGCGACGACGCCCCAGGAGGCGCGCGCGATCGCCGAATCGGTCGGCTATCCGATCGTGATCCGCCCGTCCTACGTGCTGGGCGGCCGCGCGATGGAAATCGTGCACGATCCGCCGCATCTCGACCGCTACATCGCGCGGCTCGCCGCCGACCTCGACCGCCCGTCCGAGCTGGTGGTCTCGGAAAAGCGGCCGCTGCTGATCGATCGTTATCTCTCCGACGCCATCGAGGTGGACGTCGATTGTCTCGCCGACGGCACGGACGCCTTCATCGCCGGCATCATGCAGCACATCGAGGAGGCGGGCGTGCACTCCGGCGATTCCGCCTGCGCGCTGCCGCCCTACTCGCTTAAGCCGGAGACCACGGCGGAACTCGAGCGGCAAACGCGCGAACTCGCGCTCGCGCTGCGCGTCGGCGGGCTCATGAACGTGCAATACGCGATCAAGGACGGCGACATTTATGTCCTCGAAGTCAACCCGCGCGCCTCGCGCACGGTGCCGTTCGTCGCGAAGGTGATCGGCCAACCGGTCGCTAAAATCGCGGCCCGCATCATGGCGGGCGAGAGCCTCGCGAGCTTCCGGCTCAAGGCGGAGCCGCTCGACCACATCGGGGTGAAGGAGGCGGTGTTCCCGTTCGCTCGTTTCCCCGGCGTCGATACGGTGCTGGGCCCGGAAATGAAATCGACCGGCGAGGTCATGGGCATCGACCGCTCGTTCGAAATCGCCTTCGCCAAGAGCCAGATCGGCGGCGGCTCGCGGCTGCCCAAGAGCGGCACCCTGTTCGTCTCCGTGCGCGACGCCGACAAGCCACGCATTCTCGACGCGGTGCGGCTGCTCGCCGGGTTGGGTTTTAGGGTCATCGCAACGTCGGGTACCCAGCGCTTCCTGCGCGAGAACGGGGTCGCGGCGGAAAAGGTCAACAAGGTGCTGGAAGGCCGCCCCCATATCGTCGACGCCATCAAGAACGGCGGGGTTCAGCTGGTTTTCAACACCACGGAGGGGGTCACGGCGCTAGCGGACAGCCGGTCGCTTCGGCGCGAGGCCCTCTTGCATAAAGTGCCGTACTACACCACTCTTTCAGGGGCCGTCGCCGCGGCGCAGGGGATCAAAGCCCACCTAGGGGGCGACCTCGAAGTCCGCGCGCTGCAGAGTTATTTCAGCGGGCAGGCCTGAGGTGACAGGGCGGCGCCCGCGGACAGACGGCACGAGTACTGGAGAAAGTTCCACGGTCGTGGGGCCGGCACCGTCCCGCGATCGGAATTTTTTCTGTCCGGAGGACCGAGAAGCCATGGATAAGCTCCCGATGACGGCCGCCGGCTATTCCACGCTGGAGCAGGAGCTCAAGCAGCGCCAGCAGGTGGATCGGCCCCGCATCATCCAGCAGATTTCCGACGCGCGCACCCATGGCGACCTGTCGGAGAACGCGGAGTATCACGCCGCCAAGGAGGCGCAGGCGCACAACGAGACGCGCATCGCCGAGCTCGAGGACAAGCTCGCCCGCGCCGACGTGATCGACGTGTCGAAGCTCTCCGGCGAAACCGTGAAGTTCGGCGCCACCGTCACCCTGATCGACGAGGACACCGACGAAAAGCGCGTATGGCAGATCGTGGGCGAGCCCGAGGCCGACGCCAAGGCCGGCCGCATCTCGATCACCTCCCCGCTTGCCCGCGCCCTGATCGGCAAGGCCAAGGGCGCCTCGGTCGAGGTTGTCACGCCGGGCGGCGCCAAGGCCTTCGAGGTCAAGAAGGTCGAGTGGCGTTGAATAGAATGGGTTGAGCGGAGCGAAACCCATCGAGGGGTTTCGCCGCTTCGCGGCTCAATCCATCTACGACTCAAACGGCACCATCGCGGCATCTTTTGGCATTTTCAGCACCAGCGAGGTCCTCACGTTGCGCACGTGCGGCGCGGCGGTCAGCTCCGCCACGAAAGCCTGCAACGTGCGCAGGTCCGGCGCGACGCACTTGAGAATGAAGTCGATCTCGCCGGAAAGCATCCAGCACTCGCGCACCAACGGCTTTCCGCGCACGAAGGCTTCGAACGCCTGGAGATCCGCGTCGGCTTGGCTTGCCAAGTGCACCATCGCAAACACCGTCACGTCGTAGCCGAGCAGCTTCTCGTCGAGCAGCGCGCGGTAGCCTTTGATGTATCCCGCTTCCTCCAGGGCCCGCACGCGGCGCAGACATGGCGGGGCGGAAATTCCCACGCGGTTCGCCAACTCGACGTTGGTGATTCGGCCGTCCGCCTGCAATTCCTTGAGAATCTTGCGGTCGATGGCGTCGAGGCGGGCGAGCACCGGGGCCTCCGTTGCACGAAGCGGCCAGCTTTTCCCTAACCTAAACAGGGCAATTCGCGCAATATTGTTGCGCACGCCCTGAACAAGCGTTCATATTCTTGTTAACCGCTGGCCCCTCCGGGGTTGCGTATCTTGCATAGCTGGGTCGAGGGTTTAGATTGTGTGCAGAGCACCAAAGCCCAATTTGCCGGCCGGGCAGGCGACGGCGACTACACGTGAAGGTACTGCCGATGGCTGTCACAACTCACGCCAGGATCGTGATCATCGGCTCCGGCCCGGCCGGCTGCACGGCCGCGATCTACGCGGCGCGCGCCATGCTCGAGCCGATCATGATCCGCGGCGTGCAGCCGGGCGGGCAGCTCACCATCACCACCGACGTGGAAAACTACCCGGGCTTCGCCGAAGTGATCCAGGGCCCGTGGCTGATGGAGCAGATGGAAAAGCAGGCGGCCCACGTCGGCACGCGGCTCGTCGAAGATCACGTGAGCCGGATCGATCTCGCGCGCCGGCCGTTCCGGCTCGACTGCGATTCCGGTCACGTCTATTTCGCCGACACCCTGGTGCTCGCAACCGGCGCACAGGCGCGCTGGCTCGACCTGGCGTCCGAGCACAAGTTCAAGGGCTACGGCGTTTCCGCCTGCGCCACCTGCGACGGGTTCTTTTATCGCGGCAAGAACGTGATCGTGGTGGGCGGCGGCAACACCGCCGTGGAGGAGGCGCTGTTTCTCACCAATTTCGCTTCGCAGGTCACGCTGGTTCATCGCCGCGACAGTCTGCGCGCGGAGCGGATCCTGCAGGACCGGCTGTTCAAGAATCCGAAGATCGGCGTGGTGTGGGATACGGTGGTGGAGGAAATCGTCGGCAGCGACGATCCGCCCAAGGTCACCGCGATACGGCTCAAAAACGTGCGGACCGGCACCGTCGAGGAGCGTGCGACCGACGGCGTGTTCGTCGCGATCGGCCACACTCCGGCGACCGAATTGGTCGCCGGTCAGGTCGAGATGAAACCATCCGGCTACGTCGCCACGGCGCCCCATTCCACCGCGACCTCGGTGCCCGGGCTGTTCGCCGCCGGCGACGTCACCGACGACATCTACCGCCAGGCGGTGACCGCGGCGGGGCTCGGTTGCATGGCCGCGCTCGAGGCCGAGCGCTTTCTCGCGGCGCAGGAAGAGCCGCGCGCCGCCGCGGCCGAATGACCAGGGGCGCTGGTGCCGTGAACCCGAAGTTCGCACCACAATTGCCGCGAGTCCGATTGCGAACTTCAGAATCGGGACGCTAGGGGCGTTGGTCTGTAATTCGGAGTGAAGATTTTTCGGCCGTGCCGATCTTGATTCTCGGCGCGGGCAAAGTGCTCGAAGGTGCGCGTCATGAACTGGGACAAGCTCAAGGTCTTCCATTCCGCCGCCGAGGCGGGAAGCTTCACCCACGCGGGCGAACAGCTCGGCCTGTCGCAATCGGCGGTGTCGCGCCAGGTAAGCGCGCTCGAGCAGGAGCTCAATGTGCCGCTGTTCCACCGGCACGCGCGGGGATTGATCCTCACCGAACAGGGCGAATTGCTCTACCGCACCGCTCACGACGTGTTCATGAAGCTCGAAGCCGCGCGCACGAAGCTCTCCGACAGCCGCGAGAAGCCCAACGGCGAGATCAAGGTGCAGACGACGATCGGAATCGGCGCGCATTGGCTCACCCCTCGGCTGGGCGAGTTCATCGATCTCTATCCCGCCATCCGCATCCTCTTGATCACCACCGACGAGGAGCTTGACCTCTCCATGCGCGAGGCCGACGTGGCGATCCGGCTGGGCCAGCCGGTGCAGCCGGACCTGATCCAGCGCAAGCTGTTTTCGATGCACTTCCACACCTATGCGTCGCCGGAATATCTCAAGCGCTACGGCACGCCACGCATGCCCGAAGATCTCGACGAACACCGCATCCTCGCGATCGGCGGCAATGCGCCGCGCTATTTGCGCAGCGCCATGTGGCTGACCGAAGTAGCGCGCAACGGCAAGGGTCCGCGCACGCCCACCTTCGTCACCAACAACGTGCTCGGGCTGTTGCTCGCGTGTCAGCGCGGGCTCGGGGTTGCGATGCTCCCGGATTATCTGGTCGAGGAGAACCACGGGCTGGTTCAGCTCTTCGGCGACGTGGGCGAGGTCGCGTCCGACGTCTATTTCGTCTACCCGGAAGAGCTCAAGTCGGTAGCGCGCATCCAGGTGTTCCGCGACTTCCTCGTTTCCAAGGCACAGCGCTGGAGTTTCTAGCGCTGCGCGGTCATTGCGAGACGCGAAGCGACGAGGCACCCAGGATCGTGCACGCTGCCCTGGATTGCTTCGTCGCGCTCCTCGCAATGACGCCATGAAAAGGCTTGCGAAGCGAGCATGGCTGGCATGCGGGCTGCCGTGTTGTCCCACGGCGCTCTCGGCCGCATAGTTTCATTGTGCTGTAGGCAAACCGATATGCAGTTCCTCCCAGGTGGCAGATCGGTCTGCAGCCAGCTGTTCCCCTCTGGAAGGTGATTGTCGGCTTCGTGCCGACAAGACTGCGCCGGGCTTCGTGCCCGGCGTTTTTTTGCCAGATGACGGAGGGCGGACGACAGCGGACGGATAAGCGCGGAGTTATTCCGTCGTCTGTCGTCTGTCTTCCGGATTCATTAACGTCGGCGCGTTAGGGTCGCGGCAGCATCGACGCCGCAGCCATGACCGCCCAGCCTCAAGCCGTTCCGCAGACGAGCGCCGAAACGCCGGCCCTGCTGGAGCGCCTGTATCATGCGACGCCCGGCCCGACGCTCAGCGTGGTCGCCCCTACCCGCAACGAACGCGACAACGTCGTCCCGCTCTACAATGCGCTCGAAGCGGCGCTCGCGGAGATCGACTGGGAAGTCATTTTCGTCGACGACGATTCGAACGACGGAACGCCCGACGCGGTGCAATGGCTGGCGCGCCACGATCGCCGCGTGCGACTCATTCGCCGCATCGGCCGCCGCGGCCTGTCGTCGGCGTGCGTCGAAGGCATCCAGGCGAGCACCTCGCCCTTCGTCGCCGTCATCGACGCCGATCTCCAGCACGATGAGAAACTGCTGCCGCGCATGCTCGAGACGCTCACGCGCGAGCCGCTCGATATCGTGATCGGCAGCCGCTACGTCGAGCACGGCGGCATCGGCAATTGGAGCGGCGCACGCGCGCGGTTGAGCGCACTCGCGACCCGCGTCGGCCGGCGGGTGGTGCGGGCGCCGGTCGCCGATCCCATGAGCGGATTCTTCATGCTGCGGCGCGAGGCGTTCGCGACGAGCGTGCGCAACCTCTCCTCGCTCGGATTCAAAATTCTGATCGACCTGCTCGCCTCTTCTCCGCGGCCGCTGCGCGCGAAGGAACTGCCCTACGAGTTCCGCACCCGGCATGCCGGCGAGAGCAAGCTCGACGCGCTGGTCTCCTGGGAATACCTGATGCTGCTCGCCGACAAGCTGTGCGGCCGGATCGTGCCGGTGCGCTTCATCTCATTCTCGATCGTCGGCGGCATCGGCGTCCTCGCTCATCTCGCCATGCTGTGGACGTCGCTCAGCTTGCTGCGCTTGCCGTTTGCGGCGAGCCAGGCGATCGCGACCGGTGCCGCCATGGCCGGCAACTTCGCGCTCAACAACGTGCTCACCTACCGCGACCGGCGGCTCAAGGGCTGGGGCTTCGCGCGCGGGCTGGTATCGTTCTGTCTCGTCTGCAGTATCGGCGCGCTCGCGAACGTGAGCATCGCCACGTTGCTGTTCGACCGCGAGCGCGCGCTGTGGTGGGTCGCCGGCCTCGCCGGCGCCGCCATGAGCGCGGTGTTCAATTACGCGGTGTCTTCGCTCGTCACCTGGCGCTCGTCGTAGGGCGCATCGGATTAGGCTGAGGGCCGTAACGCGCCGCTATGGATTTGGCGCAATAGCTTTCGCTATTGCGCCCTAAAGCGTGATGGCTTTTCTTCGAATCGCCATTCCGCTTTAGGTTATTGCTGGAGCATGATGTTTTCCGAAAACCGGTACCCACTTTTCGGCATCATGCTCTAGGCAGCGGCTACTCGGCCGCGCGGCGCGCGGCGACGATCTGATCGGCCTGCTTGCCGGTCAATTCCTGCATGTGGTCGAACTTGAAGGTGAAGGTACCGACGCCGGCGGTGGCCGAGCGCACCTCGACGATCAGGTCGCCGATTTCCGATTCCGGCATCAGCGCCTTGACCGCGTCCCAGCCGGCCCAGCCCTCGCGCGTGTCGAAGCCGAGGATCTGGCCGCGCCGGCCCGACAGGATGGCGTTGATCTTGGCGGTCGCCTCCGACGGGCAGACGATTTCGACCGAATGGATCGGCTCGAGCAGCACCGGATTGCACTGCGGCAGCGCTTCGACGATGCCGATGCGCCCGGCGGTACGGAACGCCATGTCGGACGAATCGACCGTGTGATACGAGCCGTCGATCAACGTCACCGTCACATCGACCACCGGAAAGCCGAGCGGTCCGTGCTTGAGCGCGTCGATCACGCCCTCCTCGACCGACGGGATGTAGTTGCGCGGGACGACGCCGCCGGTGATTTCCTCGTCGAAGCTGAAACCCGATCCGCGCGGCATCGGCTTGATGCGCAAGACCACGTCGCCGAACTGGCCGTGCCCACCCGATTGTTTCTTGTGCCGGCCGCGCTGCTCGATGCCTTTGCGGATGGTCTCACGATAGCCGACCGTGGGCGGCTGCGTGGTCACTGCGACGCCAAACCGCTGGGCGAGCCGCTCGGTCGCCACCCGCAGGTGCATCTCCCCCTGCCCCCACGCGATCACTTCATGGGTCTCCGGATTGTGGATGATGGTGAGCGAGGGATCTTCGTCATAGAGCTTCGAGAGCGCCTGGCCGAGCTTGACGTCGTCCTTGCGTTCCTTCGCCGTCACCGTGAACGCGAGCACCGGCGGGTAGGCGTTCACCGTCGCGACCGGCGCATGCGGCTGCTTGGCCGACGTGAGCGTGTCGCCGCTCCTCGCGTGGTCGAGCTTGCCGAACGCGACGGTATCGCCGGCAACGGCGGGGCCGCGCTTTTCGCTCGCCTGGCCGGTGAGCTTGAACACGCCGGAGACGCGGTCGGCGGTGCCGGAAGCGCCGGTGAGCATGGCGCCTTCCGGGATCGTGCCGCTGAGCACGCGCGATATCGACATTTTGCCGCCGTGCGCGGTGTGCAGCGTCTTCATCACGTAGGCGATGTTCTCGCCGTTGGTTTTCACGCTCAGGCGCTGCGCGGTGTCGGCGACGCCCGGCGCCTCGTGCCGGAGCGCCTTGAGCAGGCGTAGCACCCCGTTGGTGCGGGTCGCGACGCCGATCAGCACCGGACAGATGACGCCGTCGCGCAGTTCCTTGGCGAGGTCGTCGAACACCTTGTCACGCGGCGGCGGAATGTCCTCGAGCAGCTGCTCCATCAGCTCGTCGTCGTAGTCGGCGAGCTTCTCGAGCATGCCGAAGCGCGCTTCCTTGTTGCGGTCGGCGTGCTCGCCTTCGAGCGGCACGACCTCGGACGGCGCGTGCTCTTTGTAGATAAAGGCGCGTTCGAGCGCGAGATCGACGAAGCCGGTGATGATCTCGTTCGACCAAATGGGAATCTGGCGCAGCACCAGCGGCACGCGCGAGGCCGGCTGCAGCAGCTTGAGCGTCTCGCGCACCCGCTGGTCGGCCTTGTCGATCTTGTTGAGGAACAGGAAGCGCGGAATGCCGAGTTGTTCGAGCTCGCGCATCACCAACTGAAGCTGCGGCACCTTGCGCTCGTCCGCCTCGCATACCACTACGGCAGCATCGACCGCCGGCAGCACCGTGCGCATGTCGTGCACGAACTCGACCGAGCCGGGGCAATCGATGAAGGTGTAGCTGTCGCCGAGGAAATTGGTCGAGGCGGCCGAGACTTCGACGCTCATGTGGTGGTGGCGCGCCTCGGGGCTGCCGTCGCCGACGGTGGTGCCCGCCTCCACCGTGCCCTGGCGCTGGATCGCGCCGGTGCGGGCGAGAATCGCTTCGAGCAGCGTGGTCTTGCCGCTCTGGAATGGGCCCACCAGCGCAATGCACCGGGGACCCTTCGGACTATTGCCGTTTTGTCCCATTAGCCGCCTCCTCGTGGGCTGTTCGTGTTTTGCTTAGAGCCGGAGCATGATCTTTTCCGAAAGCCGACACCCACTTTTCGGGATCATGCTCTAACCGGGCCTTCTGCGGACCCGTGCGCCATCGTCTCAGGCCGGGGCCGCACTGGCAAGGGGACGGGATGGCGCGCCGCACGCGCGTCGATGTTCTCAGTGTTCTGAAATGAACGTAGGCCCGATGCCGGGCTTACGGCCCGTAGCGCAGTTCGAGCGAGGCGACCCCCAGGGTGACGTTGACGCCGGACTGGCCCTCGACGCTCACGGGCTGCAGCGCGATCGTGTTGCCCGACCCGCCGACAAGCGCATTGGCGCCGGCGCCGACGCCGAGCGCCGCGCCGGCGGACACCCCGCCGTAGGTGCCGGCGAGATCCCCGGGCCCGATGCGGCCGGTCGGGGCGACCACGCCCCAGGCGAGCACCGACGCTTCGGTGATGCCCACGTCGAGACCGAACTTGCGCACGATGCCGTGGTAGCGCACCGGCGGCATGTACTCGGTGCGGAACACGCATTCGAGTTCGTGCACCGAGCCGATGATGAAGCCGGTGCTGCCGATGCCGCGGCATTCGAGCAGGCCGGCGTTGACGCCCTGGCTGTTTGAGCCGCTCGGCACAACGCCGAGCGCCGCGGCGAACGCAACGCCGATGACGGATGAACGGATCATGATGCTTCCCCCTAAGATCGAGGCACGATCTTAGCAGGAAAACCCAGGGTGGGTCAGTCAGCCGGCGATCCCCGGGACGAAATGCCCGGGGACGCGTAGCCCACCGGCCAAACGTGATGACGGCGGGTTACGCGCCTTCGGCGCTAACCCGCCCTACCGGCAATTATTTCAAATTTCCGCAGAAGCGCTGGATGCGGTGGCACGCCTCTTCCAGGTCCTTCGTCTTGGCCGCGTAGGAAATGCGGAACGCGGGCGCGTAACCGAAGGCGGTGCCCTGCACCACGGCGACACCCTCGGTGCCGAGCAGCTCGGTGACGAAATCCTCGTCGCTCTCGAGCTTCTTTCCCGACGGGGCGGTCTTGCCCATGGTGCCGGCGCACGACGGGTAAACGTAAAACGCGCCGTCCGGCTTGGGGCAGTGGATGCCGTTCGCCTGGTTGAGCATGGAGACGACCAGGTCGCGCCGGTCCTTGAACGCCTTGTTGTTCTTCGGGATGAAGTCCTGCGGCCCGTCGAGCGCTTCCACCGATGCCCACTGCGCGATCGTATTGGGCGCGTGGGTCGATTGCGATTGGAGCACCGCCATCGCTTTGATGAGCTGCTGCGGTCCCGCGCCGTAGCCGATGCGCCAGCCGGTCATGCAATAGGTCTTCGATACGCCGTTGACCGTGAGCGTGCGGTCGTAGAGGCGCGGCTCGATCTGCGCGACCGTCGAGAACTCGAAATCGTCGTAGACCAGGTGCTCGTAGATGTCGTCGGTGAGCACCCACACGTGGGGGTGCTTCACCAGCACCTCCGCGAGCGCCTTGAGCTCGGCGCGCGTGTAGGCGGCGCCGGTCGGGTTCGACGGCGAGTTGAGGATGATCCATTTGGTCTTGGGCGTGATCGCCTTCTCGAGCGCCGCCGGCTTCACCTTGAAGCCGTCCTCCATGCGCGTGTCGACGGCAACCGGCGTGCCGTGCGCGAGCGTCACCATGTCGGGATAGCTGACCCAATAGGGCGCCGGAATGATCACCTCGTCGCCGGGATTGAGCGTCACGGCGAGCGCGTTGTAGAGCACCTGCTTGCCGCCGGTGCCGACGGTGATCTGCCCCTTATCGTAATCGATCCCGTTCTCGCGCTTGAACTTGCGCGCGATCGCCGCCTTGAGCTCCGGGATGCCGTCGACGTCGGTGTATTTGGTCTTGCCGGCGCGAATGGCCTTGATCGCCGCTTCTTTGATGTTGTCTGGCGTGTCGAAATCCGGCTCCCCCGCGCCGAGACCGATGACGTTGCGCCCGGCCGCTTTGAGCGCGCGCGCCAAGTCGGTCACTGCGACGGTAGCGGACGGCTTCACACGCGAGAGGGTGTCGGCAAGAAAGGCCATGAGAATCTCCACGATTGCGCCGGCAAGCGCGCGCCCCTGGTACTGCCAAGCGTGCCCTGCGGCAAGGGCCGGGGGCGAGCCGTTCTCATGATCTATTGTGATGGCGTGACCCTGTTATGCGTGATCGGTCGCAACCGTCCCTTAATGCGCTGCTGCTACACCAGGCCACGATTCCGAAAAGTGGGTACCGGTTTCCTGCCTCCGCGAAGCCCTTGGTAGGCCCTCAATTCCGGCTGCAAGCTTCGGCGGGCGAAGCGAGATCGGAAAAGATGATGCTCCCGCAATAAGCTGCGAGGTAACCGTGGGCGCAGCCTTCCCGACCGGTCTGATCGACGCCCTGCGTACGGGCGCGTGGCTCACGCGCGCGCGCATGCGGCTGTGGAGCAGCGCGGTGCTGATCGCCGCGGTCGGTGCCATCGGGTACGTGCTGGCGACGGCGCACGGGCTCGTCGACTTCCAGAACCGCCCCCTCGGCACCGATTTTTCCAGCTTCTACGCCGCCGGCACATACGCACTCGCGGGCGACGCCGGAGCGCCCTACGACGCGGTCCGACAACACGCGGGCGAGCAGGCGATGTTCGGTGCCGACACGCCGTTCTACAGTTTTCTCTATCCGCCGCTCTTCTTGTTCGTCGGCGCCGCGTTGGCGCTGCTGCCGTACATGGCCGCTCTTGCGCTCTGGCAGGGTTTAAGCCTCGCTCTCTATCTGCTCGCCACGCGCGCGCTGCTGCGCAGCGGTGCGCACGGCAGTGCCCGCCTCGCCGAGGATAAGTTGTGGGTGCTTCTCGCCCTCGGCTTCCCGGCGGTGTTCGTCAATGTCGGTCACGGCCAGAACGGGCTGCTCACTGCCGCCCTCCTCGGCAGCGCGCTGGCACTGCTCGAGGCGCGGCCGATCGTCGCCGGATTGCTGTTCGGCCTGCTCGCCTACAAGCCGCAGTTCGGGCTGATGATCCCGCTCGCGCTGGTCGCGGGCGGATATTGGCGCACCGTCGCGGCGGCAGCCGCCGCCGTCGCGCTGCTGGTGCTCGCGACCTTGGCGGCGTTCGGTCCCGAGGCGTGGCACGCCTTCTTGGCTTCGACCGGCTTCACCCGCACGGTCCTGCTCGAATCGGGTGACGTCGGCTGGCACAAGATGCAGAGCGTGTTCGCCTTGGTGCGCATGTGGGGCGGTTCGGTCGGCCTCGCCTATGCGCTACAGGGAGCGGTAAGCGTAGCGCTCGCCGGCACGTTGATATGGCTATGGCGCAGCGGCGTTGACTTTCGCCTCAAGGCCGCGGGGCTCTGCTTCGCGGTGCTGCTCGGAACCCCGTTCAGCCTGGACTACGACCTGACGGTGCTCGCGCCGGCGATCGCGTTCCTGGCGCTGCACGGATCGACGCGCGGCTTCGGCCCCTATACGAAGAGCGCACTTGCGGCCCTTTGGATGGTTCCGCTTCTCGCCCGTCCGGTTGCCGGCGCAACTTTCATTCCGCTCGCAGTCCCGGCGATGCTCGCCGCCTTCATGCTCATGCTGCGGGATGCCGCCGCGCGCCATCGGGTGCCGGAAACCGGCCCCGGCGCGACGCCGCCCCTGCCCGCCGCCTAACCGCGGCGGCTTTGCGGCGCGTCGTTTCATATTGAATTCGGCCGCCTTCGCCCCTACCCTCCGCGAGCTATCGGCCCTAGTGCCGCGGACCCTTGCCGCAGGTGTCGACGCCCGGGAGGAGAGACATGAAGCTCACGCCCAAGCAAATCGCTGATTTCGACACGCAAGGTTATCTGTTCTTCCCCGATTGTTTCGCCGAGGAGGAAGTCGCGCTGCTGCGCGCGGAGGCGGAGGCCATCCTCAAGACCGAGCGCCAGGAGATCTGGCGGGAGAAATCAGGCGCGCCCCGCACCGCGTTCGCCTCGCACACCTACAGCGAAGTGTTCCGCCTGCTCGCGCATCATCCGCGGCTGGTCGACCCGCTGCAGCAGCTGTTCGGCGAAGGCGTCTATGTCCACCAGTTCAAGATCAATGCCAAAGCCGCGTTCGAAGGCGACGTGTGGCAATGGCATCAGGACTACGGCACCTGGGCGCGCGACGACGGCATGCCGGACGCGCGCGCGATGAACATTGCCGTGTTCCTCGACGAGGTGATGCCGATCAACGGCCCGTTGATGATCATCCCGAAAAGCCACAAATACGGCACGCTCGCGGCCGGCCACGACAAGCTCACCACCTCCTATCCGCTGTGGACGCTCGACAAGGAGACCGTGACGCGGCTCGCCGGCGAGGGCGGCATCATCGCGCCCACCGGCAAGCCGGGATCGCTCCTCATGTTCCACGGCAACATCGTGCATGCCTCACCGCCCAACATCACGCCGTATCCGCGCAAGATCGTGTACCTGACGCTGTGCGCGGTCTCCAACCACATCACCAAGTTCACACGGCCGGATTGGATCGCGCACCGCGACTTCACCCCGATCGCACCGGTGCCCGACGATGCGCTGCGCGAATATGCCCGCGCCCATCGGGTGGCGGCCGAATAATCATTCTGTCGCGGCAGGGCGCCGCAGCAAAATCCTGTCATCCGCGTGCACTGCATCATGAAATAACATTGAATTTGAACTGTGATCGACGATGGCGGCCTTGCAATGGCCGCCATTTGCGTTTCAATGAACGACGGGAGGGGAATGCAATCCGTCGAACCGACGGCGAGGACCGGAATGTATACGCTCTATTCGATGCAGCGCTCCGGCAATTGCTACAAGGTGCGGCTCGCGTTCGCCAAGCTCGGCATTCCCTATCGCCTGGTCGAAGTCGATATCCTCAAGGGCGAAACGCGGACCCCCGAGTTCCTCGCCAAGAATCCCAGCGGCCACGTGCCGCTGCTCGAAGTGGCGCCGCGGCGCTATCTCGCGGAATCCAACGCCATCCTGTGGTACGTCGCGGGCGGATCGCCGCTCGCGCCGGAAGACCGCATCGACCGCGCCGAGGCGATGCAATGGATGTTCTTCGAGCAGCACAGTCTGGAGCCCAACCTCGGCGCCGCGCGGTTCTGGCTCACCATGGTCAAAGGCGGCCGGGAACTGCAGCAGCACGCGCTCGAGGATTGGATGGAGCGCGGGTATCAGGCGCTCGGCGTGATGGAGAAGCATCTGCAGACGCACCGCTTCTTCGCGGCCAACCGCTACACCATCGCCGACATCGCCCTCTACGCCTATACGCACGTGGCGCATGAAAACGATTTCGACCTGACAGGATTCCCGGCGGTGCGCGCGTGGCTCAAGCGCGTGGCGGGGGATGCCGGCCACGTCCCCATGGACTGGCACCCCGCCACCATGGCGATCGCCGAGTAGATTTCGGTCGACAAACAATCAGGAGCTTCCGCATGCGCTTTGTGCGTCTTGTTTCGAGCGCACTGTTGGCCGGCCTTGCCTTCATGGGATGCGCCTCCGCGCAGGAGGTGTCTCCACCCGCGCCGTATAAGCCGCTGGCCGTGAAGGTGGCGCCGCTGGTGAACGACCCGAGCCTCGACGCGTTCCGCAAACAACTCGCCGCCGTCGCTCAACGCAAGGATCGCGCCGCGCTCGCGCGCATGGTCGTGGCCAAGGGCTTCTTCTGGGAACGCGACGACGGCCAGGGCGCCGATCCGAAAAAATCCGGCAGCGATAACCTCGCCGTCGCCTTCAGTCTCGAGAGCGACGACAGCCCGGGCTGGGAAGGCCTCGCGCAAGCCGCGGCCGATCCGCATGCCGCCGCCGATCCGCAGAAGAAAGGCGTGGTGTGCGCCCCCGTGCTGCCCGAGGTCGACGGCAACGCATTCGAAGCGCTCGCGCAGCAGACCAAGACCGATCCGAACGAATGGGGCTTTCCCTATACGGCCGGTGTGGAGGTGCGCGCCGACCCGAAAGCCGACGCGCCGGTGGTCGAGAAACTCGGGCTCGTCCTGGTGCGCGTGACCATCGATGAATCGCCGCTGCACGCGGTCGAGGGCACCAGCGCCGAATGGCTGCGCGTGGTTACGCCGAGCGGCAAGGTGGGTTACGTCCCCGCCGGCACGATCGGCGCGCTGGTCTCCGATCAGATCTGCTACAGCAAGGACGCGAGCGGCTGGAAGATCGCCGGCCTCGTCGGCGGCGGCGACCAACAGTAATTCGTCGGCGGCAACGACTCGTTAGCTGCCCTTATCGCCTACCATCACCTTTAACTGCATTGGCTTTTTCTGAATTGCAGTAGGGGCGGCTATCTATCGCAAACTACGGAAAAGTTATGCCTGCCCGCCCCTTCCTTAACGGCGTTGCTCGCGCGTGTGTTGCCGAAGTGACACGGCGTTTCGCATCGCACCCTGCTATCTTCTGCGAGCCGGATGACGTTTGCTGATGGGGGCCATCATGAAGAAGGCTGTTGTGGCAGCCGCCGCGCTCGTCTCGTTGGCGGCTACCGGTTCGGCGCGGGCAGCCGACCTGCCGGTGAAAGCGCCGGTGCCAGTGCCGGTCTATGACTGGACCGGCTTCTACATCGGTGGTTCGCTCGGCGACCGCTTGTCCGATGCGGACTGGACGACCACATGCCTAGAGCCCGGCCTCGGACCGTGCGGGACGACCTTTCCCAACCGGTTAGCCAATCAGGCTTCCGTTCCGCTCAATTCGAACAACATGCGGTTCGGCGGCTATGCCGGCTACAGCTGGCAATATCAGAATCTGCTGTTCGGCGCGGAAGCGGACGCGGCCTGGGTCGACAGCAGCGCCTTGGTAACCGGCATTCCCGGTGCCGAAGATCCGACGGTCGCCGGCAGCCCGGGGGGCGACACCGCCACGATCAGGGAAACCTGGGATGCCAGCGTACGCGGGCGCCTCGGCTGGATCGTGACCGGCAACGTGCTGCTCTACGGGACCGCCGGCGTGTCGTGGATGCACGCCGAGGCGAGCGCGACCTGTGGGACCGCCTTCCCGGTGGGCTGGTGCGTGACCCCGAGCTTCATCGGCACGACTCAGACCGCCTCGACGACCCGGATGGGGTGGACCGCCGGCGGCGGCATCGAGGTGATGGTCACGCCGAATTGGCTCGCCCGCGCCGAGTACCGCTACACGGACTATGGGGCCTTCAGCTCCACGTTGTTCACCGGGTTCGGCAACGTCGATGCGTTCTCGTTCGATACCAAGCTGAGGACACAAACGACATTGGTCGGCGTCGCCTACAAGTTCGGCGGGCCGGTCGTGGCGAAATACTGATCCGCCGAGTTTCGGGGGGATGAGGGAAGTTACCTGAGGAATGTGCCGGGCGAACCGCGAGTCTCAATGGGGGCATCCATGAAAAAGCTTCTGGTGACAGCCGCGCTCCTGGCATGCGCGACGGGCGTGGCGGGCGCAGCCGATCTTCCGGTCAAGGCCGCACCGGCACCGGCGCCTGAGGTCTACAACTGGACCGGCGTCTACGTCGGCGGCGGCCTCGGATACGTGTGGGAGGACTATACCGGCAATTTCGTCAACCCGCCGCCGGGGTCATGGGAAATCAACCAGGCGGTTGCCTTAGCGTTTGCCAAAGCGGGCGCGCAGTATCAGTTCGGCGGCAACTTCGTGCTCGGCGTCGAAGGGCAGTTCGCAGCAATCATTGGCAACAACAGCGCTATCGACAACGTCGGCCTGAACATGACCGGCGGGTTTGCCAACAACATTTCGAGCGTAGGCGGCCGCGCTGGGTTCGTCTGTTGCTGGGGCCGCTTGATGCCGTTCGTCAGCGGCGGCTACGCGACCACCCGCGTCGACAATGTCTTCAACCTGCCGAGTGGCCAATTCGAATCGGCAAGGACCAATCACGACGGCGCCTACGTGGGCGGCGGCTTCGACTGGTATGCCATGCCGCACGTGCTCTTCACCATCGAGTACCGGCACTATGAGTTCGACAGCCAGAACGCAACGCCGACCAACGGGTCGACTGGTGCGCCGGTCCCGGCCGACAGCTGGACCATCAAGCCGAAGGCGGACACGGTCACGGTCGGACTGGCGTGGCTATTCGACTGGGGCGGCCCGGTGGTCGCGAAGTATTGATCCGCTTGTAACTACTCGCTCAGACGCGCGCCCTCTCGGGCGCGTGAATAGGCGGCGCTGCCGGCTCGGGCTGCGCCAACCGATATCCGACGCCCAGCTCGGTCGCGACGATGGTGGGGTTCGCCGGGTCGGCTTCGATCTTGTGCCGCAACTTGCGTACCAGAATGCGCAGGTATTGCGTGAAATGGACGTGACCCGCGCCCCAGATTTCCTTGAGCAGCTGCTGGTGCGTCACCACGTTGCCGGCGTGCTGCCCCAATAGCTGGAGCAGCCGATACTCCTTGCGCGTCAGGCTGATCCGTTTGCCGTCGAGGCTGACATGGCGGTTGACAAAGTCGATCGACAACGGCCCCGCCCGCACGATCGGCGTTCCGACGGAGGAGCGCACGTGACGGCGCATGGCGGCGTGTGCGCGCGCCAGCAGCTCCGCCATCCCGAATGGTTTGACGACGTAATCGTCGGCGCCGAGTTCGAGCAGCCGCACCTTCTCATGTTCGTCGGCGCGCACGGAGAGCACGATCAACGGCACGTCCGACCACGCGCGCAAACGTTCGAGCAGCTCGCCCCCGTCCATGTCAGGAAGACCCAGGTCGAGCAGGATCAGGTCGGGCGACCGCAGCATCGCCGCCTTGAGCCCTTCGCCGGCGCTCTCAGCTTCCAGGACCGAAAAGCTGTGGATCTCGAAGCCGGCGCGCAGAAAGCGCCGGATCTGCTGCTCGTCGTCGATGACGAGGACAACGTGCGACGACCTAGGCATCGCAGGCCTCCTCGGCTTCCTCGGTCTCGTAGGGCACGACCGGCAGCGCAATCGAAATGGTCGTACCGCAGCGCGGACCCGCACTGACGGCCTCGATGGTGCCGCCGTTGGCAACCACGAACGCGCGGGCGATCCATAGCCCGAGCCCGGTCCCGTTGACATCGGGATGGCGCGCACCGCGGAACGAGCGTTCCCAAATATGCTCGATTTCCTCTCGCGTCAGCCCGATTCCCTCGTCACGCACCGAGAGGACCACGCGATCAGCCTCTGCCGCGGCACGCACGACGATTGGCGATCCCAGCGGCGAATATTTTGCCGCGTTCTGGAGGACGTGCCCGAACGCCTGTTCGATCAGCCGGGCCTCGACTTTGACCAGCGGCAGGTCTCCGGGGAGCTGCACATCGACTCGGCGATTCGCGACCCGCGCGCGCCGCCGCTCGATCGCGGCGTTAACGACGTCGGCGAGGTCCACCCATTCCGCTTGCGCCTGCACAGTCTCGTTGGTGATGCGGATCGCATCGAGCAGGTTCTGAATGTCGTCGTTGAGGTGCCCGGCCTCATCGTGCAGTACTTCAAGCAAGGCGCGCAAACGCGGGTCCTGACGGATCGACGGCGCGGCCACCAAAATCGTGCTGGCCCCGACGATCGAGGCGAGCGGCGTGCGCAAGTCGTGCGACACCGCGCCGAGCAGCGCCTTGCGCAGCAGATCCGTCTGCGCGCGCTGACGCGCGTCTTCGATCAGTCGGGCGACATCGAGGCGCGCGAGAGTCGCCGCGGCATCTGCGAGCGCGCCATCGATTCGCTGCCTGATCGCATCGAGGCCGCTCGACGTCTGGGTTCCGAGATCGACGGCAATGACCCCGAAATCGAGCTCTTCCGGCGCGACCGGCCGCACGAGCCACACGTGCCGGCCGCGCGGCTCGGCGATCACGCGCGGCTCGAGATTGCGCCCGGCGAAGAGGTCGGCCGCCGCCGCCCTGATTTCATCCGGCAGTCCGAGCGGCTCGTCGGGCGGCTGCGCCGGCTTCTCCGCCCCCACGATGAGGATTGCCGGGGTTTTGAGGCTGCTCGACAGGTAGTCGCGGATCGCCGCGTGGATGTCGGCGGGCTTCGTACAGGCAGCAAGGCGTCGCGAGAAGGCGTAGAGATCGCGCACCTCCGCCTCGCGCCGGCTCGCCGCTTGGACGGCGTTGCGCAACCGCACGGCAAGTTCGCTGGTGACAACCGCGACGCACGAGAACAGAACGAGGTCGATGATGTCGCGCGGATCGTCGACATTGAAAGTGTAGAGCGGCGGATAGAAGAAGAAATCCGCCGCCGCAACGGCGACAAGCGTCGCGACCAGGGCCGGCACCAGCCCCCATTGGGCCGCACAAATCATAACCGGCACGAGAAACACCAACGTGACATGATCGATCGGGAGCACGCTGTGCAGCAGCTTGAGCGCAGCGGTAGTGGCAGCGATCAACCCAATCGAAGTGATTATCGGGAAGAGTTTCACGTCCGGAAACCGGGTCGCGGCCGCTCGGAATATCGCACGGTAGAACTCGTCGCGCTTGGCCCTACCCGGACGCGCCGTCAACGGGTCCGGCGTCCCTCGCCGACGCCACCACCGAAAGCCCATGGTCATTGAACGCCGGCCCCCTTTACGCGGCACCATTGGTAAATCGGCTCTGGTGGCAATGCCTTCCATTCCCTTGTTGTTATGCAGCAACTATGCCGATCGCCATATATAACTGATAGATACTTCCGCCTTTGCGCATAGCTGCAGCATATATTTTGAAGCAAATCGGGTTCCCCGCGCGGCTCTGCCGGCTCGCGCGGACGGCCGAGACACGCAAAAGCGACCTATGCCTTTCGAAATTGCTTCTCCTGCTCGGATCTTGCGCATCGGCCTGGCGCGCAAGAAAGCCATATCCCGGGTGGATTGGTCCGCCCGGGACACGGCCGTCAGCACAGGGGGACGTGCTCTAGAAGTGCCAGATGATGTCCGCCGCCCCGACGTAGGAGTAGCTCTTCGACGGCGGTATGACGGGTATCGCATTGAAATTGCCATTGAAGGCAGGCGCGTCGATCGACCTGTAGTAGCCGATCTCCGGGCGCAGCTCGACCTGCGGCGAGAGCCAGTGCTGGAGGCCCCACGCGATGTCGAAATAGCGCGACTTCGTGCCGGTCCGCTGGCCTTCCATGTCGTCGAAGTATTCAAGGCGCAGCGAGAAGTTGTTCAGCGCGTTGGCGCGATAGTTGAGGTAGGTCAGCGCGCTGAACACCTCGGCCGTGCAGGTGAGCACGTTCGGATTGCCGCACTGCGCGCCGTTCGGAGCATTGAACACGATTCCGCTGAACGGATTCGAGAACGGCGTGCCGCCATTGGCGATGATGGTCTGGACCGTCGGGTTGAGCACGTTGGGCACGTCTTTCTGATATGTGAGGTAGGACTCGAACGCGATGTGCCACTTTTCGTCGAACTTGTGAAAATAAGTCCCACCGAACCATTGCAGATTGTTGTAGCCCCAGACGCCGCTGTTGATGGCGTCGGCGCAAAGATAGATGTTGTCATTGCCGCTGTCGGTCTGATACCGCACGCACGTCGTGATCGACGGCATCGCGCCCGGATCCTTGGGCATGGTGGATTGCGGATACAGTGGATTCGGGAACGGATTGGGAATCGTCTGACCCCAGTGCCACAGCGGCGCTTCCGTTCCGACCGTCAAACCGAACTGCAGGAGCAGGTTTTTGCTCAGGGCTAACGTGCTCTGGATGCCCGTATTGGTGTAGTTGTCGAAGGTGTAGGTCAACGAGTGTGAATACATGTAATTATTCGGAGCAAGCTGCGCTTCGATATCCGGCAGCGAGATGAAACGCCCGACGCGAATCAGCAAGCCTTCGGCGAACTGCGGCAGGTAGACTTCGCCGTAGACCATCGGAAAGTCATAACCGTTGTAGAGATTGTGGCCGAGCAGCTGATAGCTCGCCACGCCGTAGGACGTGGTGTAGCGGTAGTTCTCGCCGTACATCGCCGATAACCGGAAGCCCCAATCGATATGATCCGTCTGCACCGTGTCGGGCAGCCGCTCGACGTAGACCACAGCCTGGTCGAGCTGGACGGTATCGGGCGTGAACATATACGAGGTCGGCCAATTGCCGCCTGGCTTCACGCTGTTGCTGCTGATGTTGCCGCCGACGTTGACCCAACCATAGACCTGGACGTGGGCGTCGTTCATCGCTTTGCCGAGGTCGGTATTGCCGAGCGCCGCCATCAACGGACTGTCGACCGAACTGGGGCGCGTCACGCCGATGGTGGTGGTGCCGCCGTACGGCCATTCGGTGAACGGCATGGGCGGCGTGGTCTGCGGCGTCGTGGGCCAGCCGGCGCGGCGCGCGGGCGGCGCCTTGGGATCGGACGGAGCCGAATCCTTCTCCCATTCGAGCCGGTAGTAATTGACGAGGCGGGTCCAGAAGCCTTCGCCCAGATAAGAATCGAGGCAGCTGTAGTTCTTGTACGGATCGCACACAGGCTGATCCGCCGCCGCCTCATGTGCCGAGCCGACCGCCATCACGACGACAAGCGCAGCACCCGCTGCCAGAGTTTTCCGCATGACGAGCCCCCCGGGTTCGCTCATATCCCCACACCGGCAGCGTGATCGTCGCGGAGCTTGCGCTAAAATATCCATATGAATTTTGCAAAATGGGCATAGTCATTGCATAACAAAATGGTCGGGACTGGCGCGGGTCTGCTCCTTTGCCTATCGAATTTGCTTGAATGGCGCGCGGGTTCCCGGCGTTGCACAAAAGCCACGCTTGAGCAAACAACGCGAATCACAAATTGCCGATAAAATACGGGCTTGCGTACGGCCACCGGCTGATTTCATTTGACAGTGGCAAAAGAGTCACACGCTGTTTGCGAGATAAGCGCGGCGGGGCACCTATTTGCAATTGGGATCTGGCGACCGCACCTGTCCGCCACCATCGGCGAAAAGCTATCCGCTGATTATGGAAACGAGCAAATATCCTACCGATGGATTATGCGCTGATCCGGGCCGGCTTCGCCGATACGGCGGAAAATGTCGCGGGCCCCGTCGGCGGGGGCGACCAGCAAGGGCGCTTAAGCCGCGAGCGCGGGCGGCGCTAACGGCGCTACGCTCATATCCAACTCGAGAACTCCCGGCACCATCACCACCGCCTGCGGCCGGTTGCCGTTTTCGAACAGCGCGTATTTGAGCGCTTCCGTGCGTCCGATGAACAAACCCCCGCGCAACCCCTTGAGGTCCCGCACCACCCAGTGACCCTCACGATCGCGACCGATCATAAACAACGACGTCTGTGAACAAACGCTGGGCGAAGGAGGTTCCGTGTGGCGCATGGGATTTCCTTTCGTTGAAACGGCGTGCCGTGCCGCTCACCAGTTGAGATGGGAGTGCGGCACCCAGATCAGCACGCCCAGCGACGCGGCCGTGGCGAGCATCACGGCGAAGATGCCGAGCACAAAGACCGCTTGAGCGACTTGTTTCACCCCGGTCAGGGCTGCGCGCGCCGCGTGCCGGATGGCGGCCGCCACGCGACCCTGCCGGGGCGATTTCGTTGACGCTGCCGGCCGGACCGGCACGTGAAATGCGAGCGACATCTTCTGATCCATCGTCTTGGCGGTTGGAATGTGCAAATTGCGGAGTATGTTTTCGAGACGAAACAAAGAGCGCTGGAATAAGTGAAAAATAATGATGCGGAGATATCGTTAACTTGCGGTGTTTATATTTTTTCTTTATGCGCACGTGCGCTTTGTCGCCTCGCATTCCTATCCTGAGATGGATAGTTTCGCTCGCAAAAGAGGAGAACTCCCATGAGCGAGCGGCTGGCGAAAGCCTGGACGGCTGCCATGAACGCCTGGCGGACGCTGCAACCGAAACACCCGCCGCGTTATCGGCCCGAGGCGCACTACATGCGCGGGCCCGGCCCGAAATGGCGGGCAAAGCACGCGCAAACTTCCATGCAAAGCTGAACGCGGTGATCGCTTATACAAGCGGCACTAACCACGTCATCCTGACCCACGATGCACAATCAAATCGACAACTGGCTGGCGGAAGACTGGGTTGTTCTCGGCATCCACGTTCAGCATTGGATGGTCGCGATAGCGGCCATCGCCTTGACTGCGCTTTTCGTCGCTTGGCTCGAACGCCCGAACCCGCACCGGCACGGTCACTCCTGGCTGCGCCGCCGTCATGCGAATCAAGCAAAGTTGTCGCAGCACAGAATCGCTGCATCGCGCTGGGGAACGGGCGGGACTGATCGCAGGATGCCGTCGGCGCGAATCGGGGTCGCAACCTTTGCTTCGATCATAGCCCCGACGATGGCGAGCGGCAGTATCAGGTGGGCGACCTCGACGCTGTCGTCGAGCCACTCGGGCAGCGACGGTTGCTTGCCCAGGCTGCATCGCCATGCGCCATCGTCGTAGGCGATTCTGCGCAGCTTCCATTGCGGCAACTCGAGAGCAAGCAGGGCAAGTGTCGCGTCGGTCCAAGCCTCTGCGTCAAGAAGCGCCGCGATCTGCTTGGACGGCGCAGCAGACGGCAATGCCGCAACCCGCCTGCCCAACATCGCAACCACCCGCGCCATAAACGGGCGCGCCACTTTCTCCGCGCCCCGTATCTCGTTCATCAGGTGGCGCAGGCGATCGCGCTCGTCGGATGGAAGCAGCATTTCATTGGCCCGTTCGCAGGCGGCGCCACCCTCCTCGCCCTAATAAATCTCCAGGCCGTATGAATGCGAGAGTGATCGGCTCGTCATTCCATAGGTGCGGAATAAAGACACCGGCCGGGTGCCTGCGACGAGCGGGCACTGATGATTTCAGGCGTGGTGCTTCGGCCAACGTGGCGGATTCACCCGCGCCAAAATAATGTTTCGCAGGACAAACCAAAACGAGATGGCGATCCGAAGAAAGCCATCTCGCTTGGGGTAGCTAGCCGCGAAGTCAATAACCGCGCTTACTTCAGCGAGGAGAGCGTCAGATCAGCCGAGAACTTGGCGATGAACGCCGAGCCGCACCAGGTCGATACCAGCCCGCTCGGATTGGTCGCGGTCACCGCGCCGGGCCCGCCGAACGTCGCAGTATGGTCGCCGGTCAGGACGTTGCAGTTCACCTGCGACAGGTCGGTGTCGTACCAACGCAGATCAAGCGTGAAGACCTTGTAGGTGAAGGCAACGCCGACGTTCCAGGTCGTGTAGTCCGGATATTTGATGCCGTTCGGGAAGAGCGGCGTGCCGTAGAAGGAATCGGTGGTCCCGAACCAGTAGTGGCCGAGTTCGCCCGAAACGTAAGCGCCGACCCCGGTCGGGAAGATCTTGCTCGGAGCGGTGAGCTTGAAAGTGCCGGACGCGTAGGTGCCGGAGGCGCCCGAGTCGAGCCACGACGGCGAATAGAAGATGTCGCCGCCGATGGTCACGTAGTCGTTCACCGTGTACGAGCCTTTTCCGTAGACCTCCCAGAAACTCACGTCGCCCTTGAGCGGGTTGCAGAAGCCGGTGGGTGTGAAGAACAGGTTGGTGCAGGTCGTCGGAGACGGCCCCAACCCGGTGAAGGTCGTACCGGCGGGGTACTCGTAGCGCCAGACGCCGAAATCGAGGGAGAGCTTGTCGAAGGTCGGTCGGATGCCGCCGTAGAAATCGATCTCGCCCGAAGCGTGATTGGGGAAGTCGATGCCTTCGCCCGAGATGCCCGCATAGAGCTGCAGGGTTTTGGTCACGTTGTAGCGCGGCTCGAAGTAGGCGGTCTCCGACGGCCGATGGTCCGACTGCGTGATTCCGCGGAAGTTGTAGTCGGACATCACCCCGGCGCCGAATGCGAAATCCCACGGGCTCTCGGCGGCGGGAGCCGCCGGCGCCTTGAGGGCCATGTCGGCGGCGAGCACCGGAGTCGCGGCAAACGCCAACGCCACGGTGCTCGAAAGCAGGATCGTTTTCATCGCGTCCCCCATTCTCGAAAAGCTTGGTGTCCCCAGGCCGCATAAATTTCCTATATATCGCTTCACTGTGCCTAGTGCTTTTGTGCAACACTAAATAAAAATCGCATAAACTGACGCGACTGTAGTTGCATTTTGTTTCATCTTTTGCCTACTCCGTAATCACTCCAAAGCCACGCAAAATGGAGAGCGGGGGCGCTCTTCGCCAATGAAAACGGCCCGGTCTCGCGACCGGGCCGTTTCGCTGCCAGATCACATCCGGCGCCGCTGAGCGGCTTTGCCGTCCGGCGCCTAGAGCATGATCCCGAAAAGTGGGTACCGGTTTTCGGAGAAGATCATGCTCCAAGAAGAAGATAGAGCGGGATGACGATTCGAAGAAGTCATCACGCTCCAGCCGCGGACCGACTACTCGCCTTCGACGCCGATCGCGTAGGCGGTCTCACCGTGCACCGCGTCGTCGCCGATCTTCAGAGTCGCCTCGTCCATGCGCAGCGGCACGATGAACGAGATGACCTTGAGGATGATGTAGGTGAGGATCACGTTGTACACGATGATGAACGCGGCGCCCTCCGCCTGCAGCAGGAGCTGCTGGGCGTTGCCGAAGAACAGGCCGGTCACGTTGAGGCCCGGCGCTTCCTTGTCGGTGCCGATGTATTGCAGCATGCCCGGGTTGGCGACGAGCCCGACCAGCAAACCGCCCGTCAAGCCGGCAACGCCGTGGGTGGAAAACACGGCCAGCGTATCGTCCACTTTCATCATGAACCTGGTCTTCTGCAGCTTGTTCATGCTGAGCCACGGGATGATGCCGGCGCACACGCCGATGATGATGGCACCCCAGCCGTCCACGTAACCGGCGCCGGGCGTGATCGCCACCAGGCCCGCGATCATGCCGTTGACGGCGCCGATCACGGATGGCCTGCCGTAAGCCATTTTGTCCAGGAGCGTCCACACCAGCAGGGCGACCGCAGTGGCCGTGTTGGTGTTGAGCACTGCCGCGCCGGCGTCCGCATTGGCGAAATAGGGATCGCCTCCATTGAAGCCGTTCCAGCCCAGCCACAGGATGCCGGCGCCGGCCAGCGTGACCAGCAGGCTGTTGGGCGGGAAATGGTCGCGATCCTGCTGCAGGCGCGGGCCGACCATCCATGCCGCGACAAAGCCCGACGTGCCGGCGGCGAGATGGATGACGTAGCCGCCCGAGAAGTCCGCAACGCCCAAGGTGGCGAGCCAGCCGCCGCCCCACAGGCTGAACGCTCCCACGGTATAGACCAGGGTCATCCACACCGGGCAGAAGATCATCCAGGCGGTAAAGTTCATACGGCCCAGCACGGAGCCTGCCAGGATGATGACAGTGATGGCCGCGAAAACGAACTGGAAGAAAATGAGCGTGGCCATCGGAAAGGTGAGCGGCGGCATGCCCGATGCCGCGGCAGGAACGATCGCCTGCCCGGTAATGAAGGCTGCCGATGTCGCCAGGCTCGGTTTACCCAGAAATGGAAACCATTGTTCTCCGAATGCCATGCTGTAGTCGAACAGGACCCAGACGACGAGCACCGAAGCGAAGGCGTATATCGCCATGAACGCCGAGTTGATCGCCCACTTCTTTTTGACGATGCCGCCGTAGAGGATCGTCAGTCCCGGAATGCTCTGCAGCCCGACGAAAGTTGCGGCCGCCAGCTGCCAGGCGTTGTTGCCCGTGTCGAGCCATTGTGGTGACGGTACGAGTGCCATAAGTTTCTCCCCCTTGTTATGCACCAGGACAATGGACGGGCGGAGAAACCGCAAAATCTATGCCACTTATATCCCTTTGAATAAATAAACACTTTTGGCCAAGACGGGGTCGGGCTGGTGAACCGGATGACTAAGGCGACGGCATTTGAATACAAAATAGGCAGCTCATTGATCGCAGCCCCCGCCGAGCGATGCCCATGAGAGGGGCCATCCTCGCGGCGATCGGCGCTGCGGCGCTCGGCGCCGAATCTCCCGTGCAGGCACAGCACGGGGAGCAGGCGATCACCTGCACCAATCCGGTCAGCGGCGCGACCTGGCAAATCAGGATCGACTACGACAAGAGCACCGTGGATTCCAATCCGGCCCGCATCAGCGCCGGCGAGATCAGTTGGCGCGACTTGAAGGATCGCTGGAACTACACGCTTGATCGCAAGACCGGAAACCTTACGGTCATCGTCGCGTCGTCCATGGGCGGCAATTTTCTTTATGATCGCTGCAAGCTGGAGAACTGAAACCGCGCGCGCAATCGCACCCTGCGCTGCCACGGCGCCGCTTCCCCGGCGGCGCCCGGCGGAGCCGCGGCGATGACCGAGCGACTTCCCGGCGTCAGGGCGAGCGTCGGGTTCTACTCCGATCAGGGGCCGCGCAAACGCAACGAAGATTTCGCCGGCGCGGTTTTCGGCTGGGAGCTGCCGCAGCCGCGGCGCGACGTGATGGCGGCGATCGCCGACGGCATCGGCGGCGCCAAGGGCGGCCGGGTGGCGGCCGAGACCGCCGTGCGCGGTTTTCTCGATGGATTCTGCGACCTGCCCGAGACCATGGAAGTGCGCCATGCCGCTGCGCGCGTGGTCAATGCCCTCAATAGCTGGCTCAATGCCCTAGGCCGCCGCGACCCGAAGCTGACCGGGATGGGGTGCACGTTCACCGCCCTCGTGCTGCGCGGGCGCCTCGCGCACGTGCTGCACATCGGCGATACCCGCGTCTATCGGCTCAGCGGCGACCGCCTGGCCTGCCTGACGACCGACCACGCCCGCGAGCGCGGCTCCGGCCGATCGGGCGTTCTCTACCGCGCGCTCGGCGTAGAGACGGAAGCCTTGCTCGACTATGCGAGCCAGCCGATGACGCGGCACGACCGCTTCCTGCTGAGCAGCGACGGCGTGCACGGTTTTCTGCCCGCCGAGGATATCGCCGAGATCTTGCGCGAGCGCTCCGCCTCGGCCGACACCGCCCGCGCCCTGGTGGCCGCCGCGCTGCGGGCCGGTAGCACCGACAATTGCACGGCGTTGGTGGTCGACGTCGTCGATCTGCCGAGCGCGGATTCCGCCGACATCGGCGCGGCCATTGTGCGGCTGCCGCTCGTTCCGGTCCCGATCGTCGGCGAGACCATCGACGGCTTCCTGCTCAAGGTCCTGATATCCGAGGGACGCTACACGCGGATCTTCGGCGCAATCGACGAGGTCGAAGGCGGCGAAGTGGCGCTGAAGTTCCCCAAGCCTCAGGTCGCTGAGGTTGCGAGCTATCGCGCCGCCTTCGTGCGCGAGGCGTGGGTGGGCGCGCGCGTACACAGCCCATGGATCGGCCGCACGATCGAATTGCCGCCAGGGCGGCAGACCTGCCTCTACACGGTGATGCCGCTTTATCAGGGCGAACTTCTGTCGGTGCGCATCGCGCGACCACCGGTGCTCGGTCTGGAAGAAGGTCGCAACATCGCCGTTAAATTGGCGCGCGCGGTGGCGGCGCTGCATCGTGCCGACATCATCCATCGCGACATCAAGCCGGACAACGTCATCCTCGAGCGGGAGGGATCGCTCAAGCTGATTGATCTCGGGGTGGTGCGTGTCCCCGGCCTGGAGGACGCGCCGCCCGAAGACGTCCCGGGAACACCTGCCTACATGGCCCCGGAAATGTTTGCTGGCGAGCCCGGCAATGAGGCCACCGACCTTTACGCCCTCGGTGTCACCATCTTCCGCGCCTTCACCGGCGAGTTCCCTTATAGCAACCCAGACCCTACCGCCGGACCGCGCCGCGAACGGCCGCAAGCGCTCTCAGCGTTACGGCCGGACCTTCCGGCGTGGCTCCAGGCGACGCTCGCGCGCGCGATCGCGACCGACCCGGCCGAGCGGTTTCGCGATGTCGCGGAATTTGCCGTCGAGATGGAGGCAGGGCCGGCACGCGCCCCGATTGCGATGCGTCGCCCGCTGACGCTCTACGAACGCGCCCCCGTTCGCTTCTGGCAGGGCGTGGCGGCGCTGCTCGCGCTCGCGCTGCTGCTGATATTGCTCAAAGGTTAGAGGGAAGCCGGGTCGGTGCTCAAACCGCGGCCCAGCGGCTGCCCGACCCGGACGGCGACTTAAATCGTTTGATCAGAACGGCTTGAACGGCAATCCGGCAATGACGCGAGGGGTCCAGGCCCGCGAATTTATATAAGATTCCTATAAACACGCCCGTTGGCTTCTTCTCGAAAACATATGGGGCGAATGGCAGGTATTGCCCGCCCAGGTGGCTCGCGTGACTGCCCTGATCTGTGTCAACCGGGCGTCACGCGTCGGAGATCAGCCTGCATATCCGAAAAACCCTGCCCTGGGCTCGATGCGGGCGGGCAGCGGACGGAGACACTGCAATGATGGATGTCGTGATGCTGGCCATCGGCGTCGGCTTCTTCGCCCTGTCGGTTGGCTACGCGATCGCCTGCGACCGGCTCTAGTGTCCCGATTCCGAAGTTCGCCTGATTCTGCAGCTCGCTCCGTAGCGAACTTCGGAATCGAAGGACACTGGCAACTCTATGATTCTAGTGCCGCTTTGAACCCGAAGTTCGCAATCGGACTCGCGGCAATTGTGTTGCGAACTTCGGGTTCGCGGCACTAGCACGCGGAGAACCATCATGATTTTTGATTACACGCTCGCCGGGCTCGTGACCGCGGGGCTGCTCTTCTATCTCACCTACGCGCTGCTCAAGCCCGAGCGCTTCTGAGGGGACAACCGACCATGACCGTCATCGGCTGGGTGCAGATTCTGCTCTATTGCGCGATCATCGTCGCGATCACGCCGCCGCTCGGCGCCTACATGACCCGCGTCTTCAACGGCGAACGCACGTGGCTCTCGCCGATGCTGCGTCCGGTCGAGGCGGCGCTCTACAAGGTCGCCGGCGTCGACGAGCGCCACGAACAGCACGCCGTGAGCTACACGGTCGCGATGCTGCTGTTCCACATCGGCGGCTTTCTCATCCTTTACGCGTTGATGCGCCTGCAGGCGTTGCTGCCGTTCAACCCGGCAGCGCAGTCCGCCGTCGCCGAGGATCTATCCTTCAACACGGCGATGAGCTTCATCACCAACACCAACTGGCAGAACTACGGCGGCGAAAGCACGATGTCCTACCTCGTGCAGATGCTCGGCCTCACCCATCAGAATTTTCTCTCGGCGGCGACCGGAATCGTGCTGGCGATCGCGCTGATCCGCGGCTTCGCGCGGCACTCCGTGCGCACCGTGGGAAATTTCTGGGTCGATATCACCCGCTGCACGCTTTATGTCCTGCTGCCTATCTGCATCCCCTACGCGCTGTTTCTGGTGTGGCAGGGCATGCCGCAGACCCTCGGCCCCTACGTCGATGCGATCACGCTCGAAGGCGCCAAGCAGACCATCGCGGTCGGCCCGGTCGCCTCGCAGGTCGCGATCAAGATGCTCGGCACCAACGGGGGCGGGTTTTTCAACGCCAACGCGGCGCATCCGTTCGAGAACCCCACCGCCTTCTCCAACTTCGTCCAGATGATCTCGATCTTCGCGATCGGCGCGGCGCTGACCAACGTGTTCGGCCGCATGGTCGGCAACCAGCGCCAGGGCTGGGCGATCCTCGCGGCCATGGGTGTGCTGTTCATCTCCGGCGTGATCGTTTGCTACGCGGCCGAAGGGCACGGCAACGACGCGCTCAACGCGCTGGGGCTCACCGGCGGCAACATGGAGGGCAAGGAGGTCCGGTTCGGCATTGCCGCCTCGGCCCTGTTCGCCGTCATCACCACCGCGGCCTCGTGCGGCGCGGTCAACGCCATGCACGACTCCTTCACGGCCATCGGCGGCATGATCCCGCTCATCAACATTCAACTCGGCGAGATCGTCGTCGGCGGTGTCGGCGCCGGCATGTACGGCATGCTGCTGTTCGTCATCATCTCGATTTTCGTCGCCGGCCTGATGGTCGGGCGCACGCCCGAGTACGTCGGCAAGAAGATCGAGGCGAAGGAAGTCAAGATGGCGATGCTCGCCATCCTGGTCCTGCCGCTGATGTATCTCGGCTGGACCGCGGTCGCGATGGTGGTGCCGTCGGCCGTCGCCGCGATGAACAATCCCGGCCCGCACGGCTTCACCGAGGTGCTCTATGCCTACACCTCACAGACCGGCAACAACGGATCGGCCTTTGCCGGCCTGAGCGCCAACACGCTGTTTTATAATCTCACCGGCGCCGTCGCGATGGGGGTCGGCCGTTTCTGGATGATCATTCCGACCATGGTCATCGCCGGCTCCCTTGCGGCCAAGAAGTCGATACCGCCGTCCGCAGGCACGTTCCCGACCACGGGCGGCTTGTTTGTCGGCCTGGTGGTGGGCGTCATCGTCATCGTCGGCGGCCTCACCTTCTTCCCGGCGCTCGCGCTCGGCCCGATCGTCGAGCAGCTCGCGATCAACGCCGGCACGCTGTTCGCACCCAACTAAGCTCGGAGTCACCGCGATGGAAACCTCGACCTTGCGCAAACAGATGCCCGTTTCGGCGCTGTTTGACCTGAAGATCGTGGCGCCGGCGATCGGCTCCGCCTTCGTCAAGCTCGACCCGCGTACGCTGGTCAAGAATCCGGTGATGTTCGTGCTGGAGGTCGTCACCCTGCTGACGACGGCGATCCTGATCCGCGATCTCGTCACCGGTGGCGGGCAGATCGGCTTCGAGTTCCAGATCATCCTGTGGCTGTGGTTCACGGTGCTGTTCGCCAATTTCGCCGAGGCCG
>Ga0153928_1000180_pt1 | contig 32734 bp, 33 predicted proteins | sample TSNJ012MetaG_FD_106656 | JGI IMG/M metagenome (GOLD analysis project Ga0153928, IMG submission 106656) | Attine ant fungus gardens microbial communities from New Jersey, USA - TSNJ012 MetaG | ecosystem: Host-associated > Fungi > Mycelium > Unclassified | place: USA: New Jersey, Wharton State...
CAACGCGGGCGCCGGCAGCACCGACTACATGCACCTGTTCGGCCTCGTCGCGCTCGGCTACATGTGGTGCCGCATGGCCGAGGCGGCGCAGGGCAAGCTCAAGGCCGGTGCCGACGGCGCGGAGCCGCGCCTTAATGCCAAGCTCGTCACCGGCCGCTTCTTCATGGAACGCATGCTGCCGGAGACCGCCGCGCATCTCGCGCGCATCAAGGCCGGCGCCGCGAGCATGATGGAGCTGCCGGCCGAGGCGTTCTGATAATCGAGAGCTGAAAAATCGCGTGAGCACGCCCGACCAACGCGCGACCGAATGGACCGGCGGCTGCCAGTGCGGCGCCGTACGCTATCGGCTGCTCGCGCCGCCGGAGCACGCGAGCATTTGCCATTGCGGCATGTGCCGGCGCGCGTCGGGCCAGCCGTTCATGGCCTTTGCCCGCGTCAAGAACGAAGACCTGCACTGGACGCGCGGGAGTCCGTCGATCTTTCGAAGTTCGAACATCGTCGAGCGCGGGTTCTGCGGTGCCTGCGGCACGCCGCTTACGTATCGGCGCGTCGAAAGCAACACGGTGAGCGTGACGATCGGCAGCCTCGACGATCCCGAACCGGCGCGGCCGGTGGTACAATTCGGCATCGAAGGCAAGCTGTCGTGGACCGGCGGCCTCGACGCATTGCCGGTGAAGCGGACCGAAGACTGGATGCGCGAGAACCGCATCGCCGGCATCGAGAGCCGCCAGTACGCCGCGCACGAAGGAGCGTAAGCGCAGTCATGGAAGCCCTCAACCTTCCCCGTCCGGGCTGGATGGCCGAGGACCTCGTCCTGCTGGAAGAACAGGCGCGGCGCTTCATGGCCGCCGAGCTGGTGCCGCAGGTCGAGCGCTGGCACGAGAACGGCATCATGGACCGCGAGGTGTGGAACAAGCTCGGCGCCGCCGGCCTGTTGTGCGCGGGCATTCCGGAGGAATACGGCGGCGCGGGCGGCACCTTCGCACACGAGACCGTCATCAACCGCGAGTTCGCGCTCGCCGGCCTCGACTCGATCGGCGCGCCGCTCCATTCCGGGATCGTCGCGCCCTACATCAACCGTTACGGCACCGAAGAGCAGAAACGCCGCTGGCTCCCCAAGCTCGCGGCCGGCGATCTGGTCGGCGCCATCGCCATGTCGGAGCCGGGCACCGGCTCGGATTTGCAGGGCGTGCGCACCACGGCGAAGAAGTCGGGCAATGGCTACCTGCTCAACGGCTCGAAGACCTTCATCACCAACGGCCAGCACGCGAACCTCATCATCGTCGTTGCCAAGACCGATCCCGCCGCCGGCCACAAGGGCATCTCGCTCATGGTGGTCGAGACCGACGATGCGTCCGGCTTCCGCCGCGGGCGCAAGCTCAAGAAGCTCGGGCTCGATTGGGCCGACACGTCCGAGTTGTTCTTCGAGGACGTGAAGCTGCCCGCCGAAGGGCTGCTCGGTTCGGCGGAAGGGCAGGGCTTCATTCAGCTCATGACCGAGCTGCCGCAGGAGCGGCTATTGGTCGCCACCGCCGGCATCGGCATGATCGAGCGCGCGCTGCGGCTCACCATAGATTACGTCAAGGAGCGCAAGGCGTTCGGCAAAGTCGTCATCGAGTTCCAGAACACCCAGTTCGTGCTCGCCGAGTGCAAGACCGAAGCGACCGTCGCCAAGGTCTTCCACGATCATTGCGTCGAGCGCCACATCAACCACGCACTGGATACGACCACCGCGTCCATGGCCAAATACTGGATCACCGACCTGCAGAACTCGATCGTCGATCGCTGCCTGCAGCTCTTCGGCGGCTACGGCTACATGGACGAATACCCGATCTCGCGCATGTATCGCGACGCGCGGGTGCAGCGCATCTACGCTGGCACCAACGAGATCATGAAGCTGCTGATCGCGCGCAGCCTTTAACCGTTTAAAGGAGAACCGCCATGGCCGACGCCTTCATCTACGATCACGTGCGCACGCCGCGCGGGCGCGGCAAGGCCGACGGCGCCCTGCACGAGGTGACCGCGCTCAACCTCGCCGCCCAGGTGCTCGGCGCCGTACGCGACCGCAGCGAGCTCGACACCGGACTCGTCGACGACGTGGTCATGGGCTGCGTCGATCCGGTCGGCGAGGCGGGCGGCGACATCGCCCGGGCGGCCGCGCTCGTTGCCGGCTACGGCAACAGCGTGCCGGGCATCCAGATCAACCGCTTCTGTGCCTCCGGCCTCGACGCCATCAACTTCGCGTCCGCCGAGATCATGTCGGGCCAGCACGAGATGACGGTCGGCGGCGGGGTCGAATCCATGAGCCGCGTCGGCATCGGTGCTTCCGGCGGCGCCTGGGCGCTGGATCCATCGATCGCGGTCCCGACCTATTTCCTGCCGCAGGGCATTTCCGCCGACCTGATCGCGACGCGCTACGGCTTTTCCCGCGACGACGTCGACGCCTATGCGGTCGAGAGCCAGAAGCGCGCCGCGGCCGCCTGGAGCGAGGGCCGCTTTAAACAATCGGTGATGCCGGTCAAGGACGTGAACGGGTTGACCATCCTGGCCAAGGACGAGCACATGCGCCCGTCCACCACGATGCAATCGCTCGCGCAGCTCCAGCCCTCGTTCACGCAGATCGGCGAGATGTACGGTTTCGATGCGGTTGCGCTGCAGTCGCATCCCGAAGTCGAGAAGGTCGAGCACGTGCACCATGCCGGCAACTCGTCCGGCATCGTCGACGGCGCCGCCGCGGTGCTGATCGGCAGCAAGAAGGCGGGCCGCCGCGCCGGCTTGAAACCGCGCGCGCGCATCAAGGCGTTCGCCAACATCGGCTCGGAGCCATCGATCATGCTCACCGGCCCGATCGACGTCACCCGCAAGGTGCTCAAGAAGGCCGGCATGACGCTCGACGACATCGATCTCGTCGAGCTCAACGAGGCCTTTGCGTCGGTGGTGCTGCGCTACATGCAGGCGTTCGACCTCGATCACGCCAAGATCAACGTCAACGGCGGCGCCATCGCCATGGGGCATCCGCTCGGCGCCACCGGCGCCATGATCCTCGGCACCGTGCTCGACGAACTCGAGCGGCGCGACCTTTCCACCGCCCTCGTCACGCTGTGCATCGGCGCGGGAATGGGCACCGCGACGATCATCGAGCGAGTTTAGCGAATTTTTGTAGCCCGCATGAGCGAAGCGACATGCGGGACTCCCGGATGTCGCGGCTTCGCCGCTCATCCGGGCTACAGGAGTTAACACATGCCCAAGATCGACATCAGCAAAATCACGCCCCGCTTCGGCAGCAGCTATCCGCAGCCGTTCAAGGCCGCGGTCGAGGGCCGTGAGAAATATGCGCTCGGGCACGCGGTGGGGCTCACCCAGTTCGGCGTGAACCTCACCCGGCTCAAGCCCGGCGCGGCTTCCGCCCTGCGCCACTGGCACGAGAGCGAGGACGAACTCATTTTCGTGCTCGAGGGCGAGATCGTGCTGATCGAGGACGGCGGCGAGAGCCTGCTGCGTCCGGGCGATGCCGCCGGCTTCAAGGCCGGCGTCGCCAACGGGCATCAGCTCGTCAACAAAACCGCGCGCGAGGCGCTCTATCTCGAGATCGGCACGCGTGCGGCGAGCGAGCGCGCCCATTATCCCGACGACGATCTCGTCGGCGAGAAGGACGAGCGTGGCTTTCGCTTCACCAAAAAATCCGGCGAACCCTATTCCGCCTGACGGCGGCACCCGAGGAGCACATGCGATGACCTATCGCAATTTCAAATTCGACGTGGACGCTGACGGCATCGCGACCGTGATCTGGGACATGCCCGAACGCTCGATGAACGTGATCAACCTCACGGTGATCGAGGAACTCTCCGACATCGTCGAGAAGGTCGCGAGCGACGCCGCGATCGAGGGCGCGGTCGTGACCGGCGGCAAGGATACCTTCTGCGCCGGCGCCGACCTCACCTTGCTCGACCAGTTCGGCCGGGTGTTCGCCGAGATGGCGCGCACGCAAGGCGAAGAGGCGGCGGCCGCCATGCTGTTCGATGAGAGCCGCAAGCTCTCGCTGCTCTACCGGCGCATCGAAACCTGCGGCAAGCCGTGGGTCGCCGCCATCAACGGCACCGCGGTGGGCGGCGGCTTCGAGCTCTGCCTCGCCTGCCATCGCCGCATCGCGGCCGAGAACCCGAAGACCCGCGTGGGACTGCCCGAGGTGAAGATCGGCTTATTCCCGGGCGCCGGCGGGACCCAGCGCATGGCCCGCATGCTGGCCCCGGTCGACACGCTGCAGCTTCTGCTCAAGGGCGACCAGTTGCGCGTCGACCGCGCCAAGGCGCTCAAGCTCATCGACGCGGTGGTGCCGCCGGATCAGCTCATCGCGGCCGCCAAGGATTGGATCAAGGCGGGCGGCAGCGCGAAGGCGCCGTGGGACGTGGACGGCTTCCGCCTGCCCGGCGGCCTCGTCTACTCCAAGATGGGCATGATGACGTTCCCGGCCGCGAATGCGATCTACCGGCGCGAGACTTATGACAATTACCCGGCCGCGCGCGCGATCATGCAGTGCGTCTACGAAGGGCTGCAGCTCCCGATCGACGCCGCGCTGCGCGTCGAATCGCGCTACTTCGCCAAGGTGCTGCGCTCGCCCGAGGCGGCGGCGATGATCCGCTCGTTGTTCGTCTCGATGCAGGATCTCAACAAGGGCGCGCGGCGTCCCGCCGACGTTCCGGCGACCAGGCTCAAGCGCGTCGGCGTCCTCGGCGCCGGTTTCATGGGCGCCGGCATCGCCTATGTGACCGCCCAGGCCGGCATCGAGGTGGTGCTGATCGACCGCGACCAGCCGACCGCCGAGAAGGGCAAGGCGCATTCCGAAAAACTGATCACCGATCAGGTCAACCGGGGCCGCGCCGCCGCGGCCGATCGCGACGCGCTGCTCGCGCGCATCACGCCGACCGCCGACTATGCCGCGCTTGCCTCCTGCGATCTCGTGATCGAGGCGGTGTTCGAGGATCGCAAGGTGAAGGCCGAGACCATCGCCAAGGCCGAGGCCGTGATCGGCGACGACATCGTGTTCGGCTCCAATACCTCGACCCTGCCGATCACCTCGCTCGCCGGCGAATCGAAGCGCCCGGCGAACTTCGTCGGCGTGCATTTCTTCTCGCCGGTCGACAGGATGATGCTGGTCGAGCTGATCCTCGGCAAGAAGACCGGCGACAAGGCGCTCGCCACCGCGCTCGATTACGTGCGGGCGATCCGCAAAACGCCGATCGTCGTCAACGACTCGCGCGGCTTCTTCACCTCGCGCGTGGTCGGCACCTACATCCGCGAAGGCCATCTGATGCTGGCCGAGGGCGTTCCGGCCGCCATGATCGAGAACGTCGGCCGCATGGCCGGCATGCCGGTCGGTCCGCTTTCGCTCACCGACGAGGTCGCGGTCGACCTGGCGTGGAAAATCCTCAAAGCGACCGAGGCCGATCTCGGGCCGGCCGCCGTCGACGAAGGCCAGAAGAAATTGCTCGCCGAGATGGTCGAGAAGCGCGGCCGCTACGGGCGCAAGAACGGCAAGGGCTTCTACGATTATCCCGAGAAAGGCGCGAAGCGCCTGTGGCCGGGGCTTGCCGACCTCCAGCCGGTCAAGCTCGACCCGGACGCGATCGACGTGAGCGAGATCAAGCAGCGCCTGCTCGGCATCATGGCGCTCGAGACCGCGCGCTGCTTCCAAGAAGGCGTGCTCACCGACGTGCGCGAAGCGGACGTCGGGGCGATCCTCGGCTTCGGCTTCGCTCCCTATACCGGCGGGCCGCTGTCATGGATCGACATGCTCGGCGCCAAGCGCTTCGTCGAGATGATGAAGGCGCTCGAGAAGAAGCACGGCGCGCGCTTCAAGCCGGCGAAGCTGCTGGTCGAGATGGCCGGCAAGGGCGATACATTCTATCGCCGCTTCGGCACCGGGAAGACGAAGGCCGCGGCGTAGGTTTCGTCGTCATTGCGAGGAGCCCGCAGGGCGACGATGCAATCCAGGAATGCGCGTGTCGCCCTGGATTGTTTCGCTTGCTCGCAATGACAAACATCACCGCACGGCCGCAACCGCGTGCGCGCCGGCCGGCGGGTCGGGGATCGGGTCGAGGCGGCCCAGCATAAAAATGTAGGCGAAGATGCCGATGACGAGGACGATGCCGGCAGCGATGAAGGCGGCGGAGAACGACCCCGTCGCCGCGACGATGTAGCCGGTCACGATCGGCGCGACCACGCCCATCAGGTTGTTGAAGAAATTCATGACGCCGCCGATCGTCGCGGTGCCGCCGCGCGGTGCGATCAGCGAGGGAATCGACCAGCCGACCGGGGCCGCGGCGGCGAGGCCGGAAAGCGCAATCGAGATCCACATCACCGCCCAGCGCGGATCGGTGGTGAACGGCGCGCCCAGCACGGCCAGGCCGAGCACCATGCCGCCGATCAGCACGGTTTTTCGCACCACGGTGTCGTCATAGCCGCGCGCGATCAGGCGGTCGATCAGCCATCCGCCGACGACGAGGTCCGCGACGGTCGCGCATGCCCAGGGAATGGCGGTAAAGCCGGCCGACTTGAGAATGTCCATGTGCATCGATTTGACGAGATAGTCGGGCAGCCACGTGAGAAACAGATAAAAACTGTAGCCGTAAGCGGAAAAGCCGATGGTCAGACCCCACACTTTCATGCTGCGCAGGAGATAGCCGAGCATGGCGAACTCGCCGCTCTCGGCGGGGCCTTCCGGCGTGGCGCCGCCGGTCACGATGTAGGCGCGCTCTTCTTCGCTCAGCCGCGGATGGGCGCTGGGGTCGCGGTAGAACACGAAGAAGGCGAGGAAATAGAGCAGGCTCAGGATGGCGGTGACACCGAACCCCCAACGCCAGCCGAACGTGACCACCACCAAGGCGACCAGCGGCACGCCGATGACGTTGGAAAACTTGGCCGCCGCGTCGAAGATCGCGGTGGCGAGCGCGCGCTCGCCGCGCGGGAACCAGTAGCCGGTCGCCTTCGAGCTGGCCGGAAAGCTCGCCGCTTCGGCGACGCCGAGACCGACGCGGGCGGCGAACACGGCGCCGAACCCGCCGGCGAAAGCAGTCGCCGTGCAGGTGAGCGACCAGAGAAACGTGCTGACGCGGTTGACCCAGGTGACGCCGAACCGGTCAAGGATGATCCCGACCGGAATCTGCAGCAGCGCGTAGGACCAGAAGAAGCCGCTCAGCAGCCAGCCCAGGTGATCGGCGGTGAGCGCGAACTCGCGCTCGAGCTGCGGTGCCGCCACCGAGAGACTGACGCGGTCGAAATAATTGATCAGAATGCCGACGCCCAAAAGAACGCCGATGCCCCAGCGCAGCCGGGAAACAGGTCGGGGGGATGTTTCGGCCACGCGGCTCTCCTCCGATGGGCCGACGCATCAACGGTGAGCGGTGGTAGAATGTTCCGTCATCGTCGAGGCGCGGTCCATCTGCGCGAGCCGGCGTGCGATGTCGCGGCGCTGCAGCCAAGCGGCCGTGGCCGGCGCCGCGTCGCTGCTTTCATGGCAATCGCGCACCAGCTGCGCGAGCGAAGTGGGATCGTCGACGTCGTACCAGGGGGCGATTTCGACAAGCGCGAGCCCGAGGCGCTGCGCGGCCGCGCGGGTCTGCGCGGCGACATGGGCGGTGCTCCAGTCGATGTCGGCGAACAGCGCCGCATGCGGCTCCTTGAGTGCGAGCAGGTAATAGCCGCCGTCGCTTGCCGGCCCGAGCACGGCTCGGTCGCCTGGGTGCGCCAGCAGCCGCACGGCCTCGAGGATCAGTGCGGGCGGCAGGTTCGGGCTGTCGGAATTGAGCAGGCCGACCGCGCCATAGCCGCGCGCGAACAGGCCGCGTGCCGCCTGCAGCAGGCAGCGCCCGAAGCCGATGACTCCGGCCGGCGCATCGATGGCGCCGTCGGCAAGCACGGTGCCGGTGCCGGGCGCCACGATTGGCGCGAAGCTCGCCTCACTTCCGGCCGGCGCAAACGCGATGTAGCCGTCGGCCGGCGCCACGCGTGCGACGCCGGCGAGCATCTGCGTCATGTCGCGGAGGAAACACGTGGAAAGTTCGCGCGCCTCGTCGGCGCCGAGCAGGGGCGACAAGCGTGTCTTCACGCGCGCGGCGTCGGGCGCCTTGGCCATGATGGCAATGGCACAGCGGCCGGCGCGGTCCTCCACGATGGCCCCCGCAACCCGCCTACACGCCGGAGAACCAATTATAGCCGCGGTCTTCCCAGAACCCGCCGGGAAAGCGGTTCGTCACATACATAGCCGTGATCCACTTCGGGTTCTTGAAGCCGAGCTTGGTCGGCACGCGCAGCTTGAGCGGGTAGCCGTATTTCGCCGCGAGGATTTGATCGGAAATCTTGAACGTGAGCAGCGTCTGCGGGTGCAGGGCCGAAGCCATGTCGATGCTGGAGTAATATCCGTCGGCACACTCGAAGCCGACGTATTTGGCCGAAAGATCCGCCCCGATGCGCTCGAGAAACGTGCGGAACGGCACGCCGGTCCACTTGCCGATCATGCTCCAGCCTTCCACGCACACGTGGCGCGTGACCTGCGAGGCCTGCGGCAGCGCGTAAAGCTCGGCCAGCGTCCACGGCTTGCGGTTGTCGACCAGGCCCGAGAGGCCGAGCTTGAACGTCGCGCCGTCGATCTTCGGCACCGCGTCCTCGCCGTAATAGGCGTTGAAGCGGAAGTCCTTGACCGCGGCGCTTTCCGGATAGGTCGGCATCAGCCGATTGGTGAACAGCGCCGTCTGCACGCGGTCGTTCCAGCGCGAGATCGCGTCGAGCGCCGTCTGCACGGAATCCTGGTCGGTGACGTCGCAACCGGTAAGGAGGGTGAGCGCGCCGAGGCTCAGCCCCTGCTTGAGGAACGCCCGGCGTTCGATGCTGCGCACCGCGCCCTGCCGCAGCATCTCTTTCGAATGCTTGAGCGCGCTCATGCCGTCGTTTGCTCCACCTCGTTGGGCGCATGCGCGGGCGCGCGGCCGGTGATCATGGCGGGCAGCGTCTTCGGGACGATGACGACGAGGGCAATGTGCACGATAAGGAAGAGCACGATCGCCGACATGCCGAGGAAATGGATGAGCCGCGCGGTGTCGTAACCGCCGAAGATGAACGCCAATTCCTGGAACTGGCCGGACTTCCAGATCGAAAGCCCCGTGAGCACCATCACGATGCCGGCCAGGAGCACGCCGAGATAGAGCGTCTTCTGCACCGCGTTGTAGACGCCGAGTTGGTGCGGCAGGCGGAACGTGAGCGCCGCGATCGTGTCGCGGATGAACGCCGAAGGCCCGACCGGAAAAAACGAATGGCGGAAGTGCCCGGACAGGATGCCATAGGTCACGTAGACGAGGCCGTTGACGACCAAGAGCCACATGCCGGCGAGGTGCCATTGCAGCGCGCCGGCGAGCCCGAGCTCGTTGTGCACGTCCTGCGACAGGGCGGGGTCGCCGCCGATCGTCACGGCGACCGGGAAGGAATAATCGAAAATCGGGGACGAGTTCCAAATACGCCAGCCGCTGCCGATCATGATCGCCATGGCGACCACGTTGATCCAATGGGTCAGGCGCACTACGCCGGGGTGGATCTTCACGTAGGCGCGCGGGGCGGCGTCGGTCATCGAGACCTCCCGGACTGCGCCTGCGCGGCGGCGGTCTGCGCCGGCGTGAGGCCAGCCGCGGTGATCACCTCTCTCGCTTCCGGCGTGGTCACGAACGCGAGGAAGCCGTCGCTGTCGGAGTTATCGTCGGCGTGGGCGGCTTGCGCCGCCACATAGGCGATGGGCGGATAGCTCGCGGCATCGAGTCGGGCCAACACATGGATTTGCGGGTTGGCCGTCGCATCGCTGGCGTAGATGATGCCCACGTCGGCGTTGCCGTCGGCAAGCATCTGCAGCACGCCAGCCGCGCTCTCGGCCACCGTGACGCCCTTGCCGGCCGGGTCGACCTCGACACCCGCGGTTCGCAGCGCTTTGAGGCCGTAGCTGCCGGCAACGTCGCGGTCCGGATTGGCGATGGTGAGGCGTTTGCCGGCGAGCAGCGCCTTCACGTCCGCCGAACCTGCGGGCGCCGCGCGCCCGACCAGCACGAGCGAATTGCTGAAGACCGCGATCTTGCTGTCGGCATCGAACAACTCGCGCTGCTGCGCGGCGTCGGTCACCGGTCCAGCGAGTGCGAAGATCACGTCGCAGCGGGCCTCGCGCGCGACCTGCTCGAACGACAGGTCGGTCGGCGCCACGAACACGTGGACTTCGCTGTTGCCCTTGGCGCGCCACGACCCGCCGAGCTTCACGAGCACCGGCTTGAGCGTCGGCTCGCCATAGACCACGAGGTCGCGCGCCTGGGCGGGGAGGGCCGCGAACACAATCGCAGCGCCGAGCAGCGCCCCCAGGCAAAGGCGCCGCAGCGCGTGCGCGATTCGCTCGGCGTTTGTTTGTTCCAAGGTGTTCCCCTCTCACGCCGCCATTGCCTTGCGTCCCAGCCCCTCGAACGCATCGAGCATGCGCTCGCGCCAAGCGAAGATCGGGTCGTCGGGCGCGATGAGCGCAAACGGGCTGATGCAGCGCGCCCACTGGAAGCCGCCGAACACGATGTAGTCCGCGTAGGCCGGGCGTTCGCCGGCGAGGTAGGGCTGGGCCATAAGCGTCGTGCGCAGCGGGGTCAGGCTCTGGCGGAAGGCGGGCAGATGCTGCTCGCGCTCGGCGGCATACGCTTCGAGAGTCATGCCGAAGCGCTGCTCGCGGCTGGTGCGGAAATAGTCGCGGTCCTTCGGGTGGATTTTCCCGAAGATGTCGGAGAGCACGAACCGCACGATGCCGGGATTGAGCACCGTGTCCGCCCAGCTGTTGAGAAACCTCGTCGCCGCGCGCGCGGCGGCGCCGCCGAAGAGCGACGGCCGGTCCGGATAGGCGTCGTCGAGATAGCAGGCGATCGCCCATGAATCCGGGATCGTCTTCTCTCCGTCGATGAGTACCGGCACCCGCTCCTGCCCCGAGAAGGCGATCTCGTTCTTCTCGGTGAAGCGCCACGGGACGGTTTCGACCGCAAGTCCCTTGTGCGCGAGCGCGAACTTGGCGCGCCAGCAATACGGGCTGAACCGCAGGTTCGGGTCGGCCCCCGCGAGATCGTAAAGCCGCGTCGGCATGGCTGCGTCTTACTGCGCGGCGGCCGCGACCGAGGACGCGGTCTGGCCGAACAGGACCTTCTTCGCCTCGTCGGTCATGGTCGCTTCGGTGTTGATCGCCTTGGCCTTCTCATAGGCGCGCACGGTCGCCGGGCGGGCGCGGATCGTCTCGAACCAGCGCTTGAGATCCGGGAAATCCTCGAGCTTCTGCCCCTGGCGTTCGTGCGGGATGATCCACGGATAGGAGGCCATGTCGGCGATGGAATAATCGCCGGCGATGAACTCGCGGCCGGCGAGCCGCTTGTTGAGCACGCCGTAGAGACGATTGGTCTCGTTCACGTAGCGGTTGATGGCGTAGGGGATCTTTTCCGGCGCGTAGGTCTTGAAGTGATGGTTCTGGCCGAGCATCGGGCCGAGGTTGGCCATCTGCCAGAACAGCCATTCGAGTGTCTCGGTGCGGCCGCGGATGTCTTTCGCCAGGAACTTCCCGGTCTTCTCGGCGAGATAGAGCAGGATGGCGCCGGATTCGAAGATGGAAAGTGGCGCTCCGCCGCCGGGCGGCTCATTATCGACGATCGCCGGGATGCGGTTATTGGGCGAGATCTTCAGGAAGCTCGGCTTGAACTGCTCGCCGGCCCCGATCCGCACTGGAAAGATTTTGTACGGCAGCCCGGCCTCCTCGAGGAACATCGTGATCTTGTGACCGTTCGGTGTCGTCCAATAGTGCACGTCGATCATTTGTTTCTTCCTCTCATGTTATTTATTCACCGTCACCCTGAGGAGCCGGCCACAGGCCAGCGTCTCGAAGGGCGACGGCCACGGCCGATCATCCTTCGAGACGCGCCCTTCGGGCGCTCCTCAGGATGACGGATTCAGGGTGCGCCCTACGGCCTCACGCATTTGCTACCGGCCTTCTATAGCGGGCCCCACAATACTACTCTAGACACAACGCCGTGTAGGAACCGCAGGCCGGCGCCCGCGTTCGCTTGCGGACAATGCGCGGCGGAGGACGAAGCCGTGGAGAGTGCCGAACCCCGTAGAAAGCCGGAGCGGCGGGCCTTGTGGGCCCTGGCCGCCGCGGGTTTCCTGTTGGTCGCGCTCTGCCCGCTGGCGCTCTATTTTCTCGTCGCCGCGAGCTTCGAGCGTTTCGTGCTCGTCGCGCTCCTGCAGGGCGCCGTCTACGCCTGCGCGGTGTTTATCGTGCTGCGCCACCGCTTCGGCCGTGCCGCGCTCGCCCTCGTCTTCACCACCGCCGTCATCGCCCGCGCCATCGCGCTGCCGGCGCCCGCGATCCTCTCGACCGACGTTGCCCGCTACGTGTGGGACGGCCGCGTCCAGGCCGCCGGCGTCAATCCCTATCGCTACGTGCCGGCGGATGCGGAACTCGCGAAGCTTCGCGATAAGTCGATCTATCCCGCCATCAACCGCGCGGATTACGCGGTGACGATTTATCCGCCGGCCGCCCAGATGATCTTCTTCCTCGCCACGCGTGTGAGCGAAAGCTTCACGATGATGCGGCTCACGATGGTCGCCTTCGAGGCCGTCACCGTGCTCGCGCTCGTCGCGCTGCTGGCGCACGACGGCCGCCCGGCTGCGCGCGTGCTCATCTACGCCTGGCATCCGCTGCCGATCTGGGAGTTTGCCGGCACCGGCCACGTTGACGCCGCCATGATCGCGCTGATGACGCTCGCGATGCTGGCCGCCGCGCGCGACCGCCGCGTGCTCGCCGGCATCGCGCTCGCGGCCGGAACCCTGGTAAAGCCGTTCGCATTGCTGATTGCGCCGGCGCTGTGGCGGAGATGGGACTGGCGCCTGCCGGCGGCCTTCGTCGTCACAGCGATTATTTGTTATCTGCCCTATCTGGGCGTCGGCGCGGGCGCGCTCGGCTATCTGGGCGGCGGCTATGAGGACGAGCAAGGCTATCTCGACGGCAAGGGATTTTTCCTCGTCTCGCTCGTGCGCCGCATAGGCTTGCCGGCGCCCGGCGGGCTCGCCTTCGCGATCTTCGCCGTCGCCGTGCTCGCGGCCGTGGCGCTTGCGATCGCGCTGCGCGCCAAGCCGCGCGATTCCGATCCGGCCGTCTTCCTGCCGCTCGCGGTGGCCTTCCTGCTGCTGATCTCGCCCCACTACGCCTGGTACTTCGCCTTTCTGCTGCCGCTCCTCACCCGCGCGCCCTACGCACCGCTCATCTATGTCACGCTCGCCGCGTTCATCTTCTATCTGCCGCCGATCAAGGATTTCGACGACTTCTTCACGGCCGGGCTGTGGCTCTACGGCGGCTTCGCAGTCCTCGCCTTGGGCGATGTTGCCGTCCGGCTGCGCCCGCTGCCGATCAGGAGGCCCGCATGAGCGACGTCGTCATCGAGGACCATCCGGTCGATCCGCGCCGCTATTTCGAGAGCGTCGCGCGCGAGCGCGGCGAGGTCGCCAAGCGCGATCCGGTCTGCCTTTATCTGGAGACCACCAACCGCTGCAATCTGCCGTGCACCACCTGCCCGCGCACCTTCGAGGAGCTCGAACCCGCCGCCAACATGAGCTGGGACCTGTTCCGCTCGATCGTCGATCAGTATCCGGCGATCGCCCGCGTGGTGCTGCACGGCATCGGCGAGCCGCTCATGGTGCCGCACCTGCCGCGCATGATCCGCTATCTCAAGGAACGCGGCACCTATGTGCTGTTCAACACCAACGGCACCTTGCTCAACGAGCGGCGCGGGCGCGATCTGATCGCCAGCGGCCTCGACGAGCTGCGCGTCTCGCTCGACGCGGCCGAGCCGGAAGCCTTCAAGGCGGTGCGCGGCAAGGACGCGTTCGACCGCATCGTCAAAAACGTGCGCGAGTTCCGCGCGCTCCAGCGCAGCCTGAACGCCGCGACGCCGCGCGTGTCGCTGTGGCTCACCGGGCTCAAGGAAACGATCGGCCAGCTCCCCGCCTTCGTCGATTTGGCTGCTGCTATCGATGTCCCCGAGGTTCATCTGCAGCGCATGGTGTTCTTTCCCGACGGCCAGGGGCTCTCGCGCGCCGATCAGTCGCTGTTCGAACGTGTCGATGGGCAAGAAGAAGCGCTGATACGGGAGGCGCAGGCGCGCGCGCAGGCGCATGGCATTTTGTTCGACGCCTCGGGCGCCACCGAGCCGGGCACGAGCCTCAAGCGCGCCGACGACGCACGGCCGTGGTCGCTGTGCACGCGGCCGTGGACCCTGATGTATTTCACTGCGCACGGGCGCGCGCTGCCGTGCTGCATCGCGCCGTTCTCGATGCGCGGCTACGACGCCTTCACGCTCGGCAACGCCACGCAAGAGAGCCTGCGCGACATCTGGAACGGCGAGCAATACCGCGCGTTCCGCGCCGGGTTGCTCAGCGATGCGCCGCCGCCTGCCTGCGCCAACTGCGGCCTGCGCTGGAGTTTGTGAGGTGGCTGCCCGAGCATTTTCCGGCGAAGTGTGAAGCGGTTCGCCGTAGAAAATGCAACCAAATCAAAAAATGCGCGTCGTCCTCGTCATTCCGGTGATCAACGAGGGCGAGACCATCGCCGGTGTGGTGGAGGCGATTTCGCGCGACTTCTTCGACGAAATCATCGTCGTCGACGGCGGCAGTAGCGACGACACTGTCGCGCGCGCGCAGGCCGCTGGCGCCCGCGTCATCGTCGAGCCGCGCGCGGGCTACGGCGCCGCCTGCCTCGCCGGCGTGCGCGCGGCCGCCGATTGCGACGTCGTCGCCTTCATCGACGGGGACGGCAGCGACGATCCGCGGGATCTCTCGCGCGTCGTTGCCCCGATTCTGTTTGACGATCGGGACTTCGTCATCGGCTCGCGCACCCGCGGCAAGCGCGAGCCCGGCAGCATGGGCGCGCATCAGCTTCTTGCCGGGCGGTTGGCAGGCCTTGCCATGCGGGCGCTCTACGGCGTGCGTTACACCGACATGGGCCCGCTGCGCGCGATCCGGCGCGAGGCCCTCGAAAAGCTCGGCATGCGCGAGCGCACCTACGGCTGGAACCTGGAAATGCAGATGCGCGCGGCGCGCGCCGGCCTGAATATCCTCGAGCTGTCGGTCACCCACCGCAACCGCGCCGGCGGCACGTCCAAGGTGGCGGGCTCGCTGCGCGGGACCTTGCGCGCGAGCTGGAACCTGGCGAGCACTTTCGTACGGGTGGCAACGTCGTAGGATGGGTTGAGCCGCGCAGCGGCGGAGGGTTTCGTGGCTACGCGCTATGGTAGATACACTGATGGTATGTAGTTGTAAGTTGCAGAAGTGCAAAACGAACCCATTTGCTGCGGCGCGGTAGGATGGGTTGAGCCGCGAAGCGGCGAAACCCATCAACTGCTTTTATGATGGGTTTCGCTCCGCTCAACCCATCCTACGGAGTCCCGCATGCCCATCCAGCAGAACACCGACCGCATCCTTACCACCCACGTCGGCAGCCTGCCGCGGCCGAAGGACCTGCTCGACCTGATGAAGGCGCGGCTCGCGGGCGAGGGGTACGACGAAGCCGCATACGATAACCGCGTGCGCCAAGCGGTGGCCGAATGCGTGCGGCGGCAGGCCGAGACCGGCATCGATGTGGTCAGCGACGGCGAGCAGCCGAAGCCCGGGTTCTACACCTACGTACACGAGCGGCTCGACGGCTTCGAGTCGCGGGCACACACGCGCGCGAACTTCTTCGCGGCCGAGCGCGCGGCCTTCCCGGAATATTATGAGCAGTATTTCAAGCAGGCGATGCTCGGCAACACGATCGCGCCGCTAAAGTCGCTGGTCTGCGTCGGCCCGATCAAATACCGCGGCGAGGCGGCGCTGCAACGGGACATCGACAACCTCAAGGGCGCGGTCGCGTCTGCGGAGTGCCGCGGCGCCTTCATGCCCGCGGTCTCGCCGAGCGGTGTCGGTGCCAACGAATATTACAAAAGCGAGGAGGAGTATTTTCACGCGGTCGGCGCGGCGATGCGCAGCGAATATCGCGCGATCGTCGACGCCGGGCTCCTGTTGCAGATCGACGACCCGTTTCTCTCCGACGTGTTCGCCGACGTGAGCCTCGACGCCGCGCAACGCCGCCGCCGCGCCGACATCTACGTCGAGGCGATCAACGCCAGCCTCGCCGGCATTCCGGCCGAGAAGGTGCGGTTCCACACCTGCTACGGCATCAACCACGGCCCGCGCGTGCACGAGGCGCCGCTCGCCGACGTTGCCGGACACATGCTCAAGATCAACGCCGGCGCCTACAGCTTCGAGGCCGCCAACCCCCGCCACGAGCACGAGTATCATTTGTGGGAGAAGGTAAGGCTCGCCGACGGCAAGGTGCTCATCCCGGGCGTGATCACCCACGCCAGCAACATCGTCGAGCATCCGGAGCTGATCGCCGAGCGGATCATTCGATACGCCAAGCTGGTCGGGCGTGAGAACGTGATCGCCGGCGCCGATTGCGGCTTCTCCTCGCAGGCGACCTACGCGACCGAAGTGCACCCCACCGTGATCTGGGCGAAGTTCGAAGCGATGCGCAACGGGGCGCGGTTGGCGAGCAAACAATTGTGGTAGTCCGTAGCCCGGATGACGCCCGCGAAGCGGGCGAAAATCCGGGGCTGGCCCCGCATTTCGCTTCGCTCATGCGGGTAAGATCATTACTTACCAATGCGAGATCTCAGCACTTGATTCTTGGGCTGATTGATGATGGAATACAAGTTCTCCCGCCCGTGACGGGGACGGTTTGATGCTTCGTTTATTCATACCTTGGATCGAGGCGTTGCTGTCGCTTGTCGGATTTATTGCGATCCTGTCAATTCAGCCGGTCGCGGTCCCGTTGCTCGCATTTTTGGTCTTTTTATTCGCATATTTTGGAATTCCGGAGGTGAAAGCATTCGTGAGCACGCATCCGAACACGGTGTACGCAGTGGGAGGAATCACCCTCTTGGCTCCATGGGGAATTAGGCTGGGTGTTGCCGGTATCTTACTTACGTTATTAGCACTTGCCGTGGCAGCTTATATCACTGTCCATGAACTAACGATCATTACCGGGCCCCACTGACCGGGCGCGAGAACGTCGTCGCCGGCGCCGGTGCGGCTTTTCCTCGCAGGCGACGTACGCGACCGAGGTGCACCCGATCGTGATCTGGACGAAGTTCGAGGCGATGGCAACGGGGCAAGGATCGCGAGCAAACAGCTGTGGTAGTTCGTTCGTAGCCCGGATGACGCCCGCGAAGCGGGCGGAAATCTGGGGAGGGCGGGCAGCCGAAGAGAGAGTTAGAGGACTGTCGCCGGTTGCAACGGCCAAGTAGCAATCGCAACTCGAACGGCATTGGAATTTGTGAATAGGTTCGGGTTCGCGACGAATTGCGTTGAAACACTGAATTCATCCAGATCGCGCATGGGTTCGTTCACAAAGCCGATGAAGTGTACTCTTTCTCTCGCTTCGCGAGCCCCGCGTAGGCTCGTGTTCGGGTGGAATACACCCGTCACTACTTTGCCATTCCAATGCATCCTGTGGCCCGGCGCGACATATTCTCCACCTAGCCCTATATGTATCCTGTCCCAGCGATCACCGCCAGCGTTGAGGAAAGCGCTCATGTCAACAAGGATCGCGTGATAGGTCCCGCGCGGCACCGGAAACTTATGAGGTTGCCCATCCTTTTCGCATTTCTGACAAATGCGTTCAACTGACTTGAGAGTTTCACCTTCGATAGATTGCCTGACGTCCTCCGCGTTCGAGTAAAGATGTCGTCCAAACCACGGGGTGCCGATCCCATCAGTAGCAGTAAACGTCGCATTCCGCGCCGCCTGAGTTTCTTCCAGGCGCATAAGCTCCACGGCCCACGGCTGTTCCCCCGATATGAACCCAAAGTCCAACGTGGATTGACCTTCACCAGGAACCTCATAATGGGGGGCCACGCCGACCCGAGACAGGGCACGCCCGAAGCGCAGTTCGAACATTTGCGCCTTATTGGTGGCCGTCGGGCCGCCGCTTTGATTCACGATCGTGATTAGAGGCCGAGCCCACGCGTGCGTAGCAAGATCAGCTATGACGGCTTCGCCGATTTCCCGCTCGCGCGAAGAGAGTCTGTCGAAAGGGGTCGGTCGAGCAGTTCGCATAGTCGACACTTTAACACGCGGTCTGATTCGAAATGAGGATCGAGGCCGCCGGCCGTCCGTGGATCTCGACTCTGTGCGTTGGGCGCCTATGTCTCTATTCGTCCCAATCCAGGAATCGATCCGCATGGATCCGGAGTCACCGAGCCCCGCGTTTCGCTTCGCTTATGCGGGCTACATTTCAAAACGTCCCCAGCCCTAAAAACCCATCCGCCGGGAAATCGGTCATCAACTTCTTGCCCAGCAGATCCTTCAACGTCTCGGTGGTACCCCCGCCGAGCGTGCCGTAGCGCGCGCCGCGGTAGAAGCGCGACACCGGGAACTCGTCGGTGAAGCCGTAGCCGCCGTGGATCTGGATCGCCTCGCTGGTCACGCGCAGCGCCATCTCGTTGCAGTAGATTTTAGCGAGTGCCGCCTCGTGCGGATCGGGGAACGGATCGGCGGTGAGGCAGGCGCGGTAGAGCAGGCTGCGTGCCGCCTCGATGTCGCGGTACATGTCGGCGAGTTTCCACCGGAGGCCCTGGAAGTCGCCGATGCGGCGGCCGAACGCGGTGCGCTCGCGCATGTATTTGACCGATTCCTCGAACGCGCCCTCGGCGAGCCCGAGCGAGATGCTCGGGTTGAGGCAGCGTTGCGTGTTGAAGGCGGAAAGCAGCCGGCGAAAGCCGTCCTCGCGCAGGATCAAATTTTCGACCGGCAGCTCGCAATCCTCGAAACGGATTTCCGCGAGATTTTCCCCGCCCATGGTGTGAAACCGCGAGGTGACCGTGAACCCGGGCGCGCCCTTCTCCACCAGCACGCAGCCGATGCCCTCGCGGCCGCCGCGGCCGTCGATGCGGCTGAACACCACGAATGCCTGCGCCTCGTCGACCCGGCTGATCAGCGTCTTCACGCCGTTGAGGCGGAGGCGGTCGCCGGCGAGCGTCGCATTGGTGCGGTAGTTGGCAACGTCGGTGCCGGCGTGAGGCTCGGTCATGCAGATGGCAAGGATGCATTCGCCGGTGCATACGCCCGGCAGCAGGCGTTGCTTGATGCTCTCGGGCGCGTAAGTCGCAATGATGCGCGTCTGCGTGCCGACCTCGCCCAGCACCGCCATCGCGGTCACGTAGCAGGCTTTCGCGATCTCCTCGAGCACGAGCGCGGTGTCGAGCACGCCCATGCCGGAGCCGCCGTACTCCGGCGGCACCGCCATCCCGAGGATGCCGAGGTCGGCGAGTTGCCGGATGTTCTCCCACGGGAAGCTGCCGTCCATATATTTCAGCGCGCGGGCGCGGAATTCGCTCTGCGCCAGCTTTCGCACGTTGCCCACGAAGGCGCGTTGTTCTTCCGACAGACGAAACATCATCGGTGTCGTTCCTCGCTCCGGTGGCGCGTGGGCAAAATCCCGACGGGACCAGTCAACCCTTATTGCCATTGTAGGCGATTTTGACCACCCTACGGCGATGCAGGGCTCCGCGGCCGAAATCTTTCACACCTGGCACGACTTCTACATTCTGGTCGGCACCGGGTCAGCGACGCTCGTGGGCCTGATGTTCGTCGCCGCTTCGATCGGCTCGAGCGTATTCACCGAGCAGAACCGCAGCGCCTTGGAAGCATTCTTCAGTCCAACCGTGGTTAACTTCGCCTCAGTTCTGTTTATCTGCATCGCCGTGATGATCCCGTCGCAGACGTGGCTCAGCCTCGGCCTGCTGCTCGCCACGGGCGGGGTTGCCGGCCTCATCTATGCGGGCCGAGTGTGGATCCAGATGATCGTTCGGCGTAGCTTCCACGTGGACGCGATCGATCGTTTTTTCTACGCGACCTTTCCGCTGCTGGGCTATCTGCTCGTGCTCGCCGCCGGGATATTGCTGCTGGTGCGCACCCGGTGGAGCGCTGAAGTCGCCGCGGCGGCTCTCGTGGTCCTGCTGTTCGCCGGCGTCCGCAACGCCTGGGACATGACCACCTGGATCATGATGCGGACGCCGACGACTGCGTCGCTGCCGTCGCCGGACGAGCCGCCGCCGCCCCAATCGCCTCCATGAGCGCGGCGGCGCCCGCCTCCGGCGCGCCCACGTTCGCGATCACGCAATCCGGGCTCACGTCTGTAAAAGCGTCGGCACGCGCCAGCCGCTGCGCAATGTCGCCGTCGCTGCCGCGCGAACGCGCCGCAAGCCGCGCCGCGAGAATCTCCGGCGGCGCGGTGACGAGCACGACCAGCACGTCGGCGTAGCGTGCGCGCGCCGCGGCGATGATCGTGCGCGAGACGTTGCACACGACCGTGCGGCCGGCACGGATGTCGGCGTCGACGGCGATCGGGATCCCATAGCGCAGGTCATGCGCGTCCCAGGTGAGCGCGAACGCGCCGGCGCCCACCGCGCGGTCGAACGCGCCCGCATCCAGCGTGTCGTGCGCTTCCGCCGCGCTCGCCGCGCGCGTCACCACCCGGCGCGCAAAGGCGACCGACCGATCGTGCCGCAGCGCTGCGCGTGCCAGCTCGATCAGCGTGTCCTTGCCGGCCCCGCTCGGCCCCACCACGAGCACGAGGCGCCCGGGCCCGATCGCGGTCATGGCTTGCTTATCCCTCCCCCGCAGGGGGAGGGCGGACGCACGCGCGCGGCCGGGTGGGGGGCGACCGGGATAAGAAGCCTCATGCCACGCGGCGGCCTTCGCGCCAGACCATACGCGCGGTCGAGGCGCCCGCGCGGCTGTAGACGCGCACCAGATCGGCGCGCTTGCCGACCGCGATCTCGCCGCGATCGGTCAACCCGATCGCATGGGCGGGCGTGCGCGAAACGGTGCGGATCGCCGCCGGCAGGTCGAACCGAGGCACCGCCTGCGGCAGGCGCAGCGCTCCAAGCATCAGCGCCGAGGGCACATAATCCGACGACATGATGTCGAGCACGCCCGCCGCCGCCAGTTCGGCGGTGGCGACGTTGCCGGAATGGGAGCCGCCGCGCACCAGGTTCGGCGCGCCCATCAGCACCTTGATGCCGGCTCCGTGCAGCGCCGCCGCCGCCTCGGCCGTGCAGGGAAATTCGGCGATCGCCACGTCGGCGTCGATCGCCTCGCTCACATGCTCCGGCACGGTGTCGTCGTGACTCGCGAGCGGAATGCCGCGCCGCCGCGCGAGGTCGATGAGCGCGCGCCGGTTCGGCTCGGCATACTGCGCTTGGTAGCGCCGGCGCAGCTCGAACATTTTGTCGAGTTCCGCGTCGGTGAGGCCGCCCTTCTTGCCGCGGTAATAGGTGCGCAGCTTCTCGTCGTCGCGGAACTGGCGCTGGCCGGGCGTGTGGTCCATCAAAGACATCAGCCGCACGTCGCGGCGGCCGACCATGTTCTCCACGTCGGGTATCATGTCCGGCATCGGCACTTCGCAGCGCAGATGCAGGAAATGGTCGGCCCGCAGCAGGTCGGCGTCGCGCGCCTTCGCGATGGCCTCGGACAACAGCTCGTGCTGCCCGTCGATTTCCTGCGCGCCCGCTTCACGCCAGATGCGCACGGAGTCGAGCGCGGTGGTGATCCCGCTGGTGGCAAGCTGCGCGTCATAGGAGACCGCCGCCGCCATCGGATCCCAGTGCACCTTCGGGCGCGGCACGAAATGCATCTCGAGGTGATCGGTGTGGAGTTCGACCAGTCCCGGGATCAGGAGATCGCCGCCGAGGTCCTCGCCCGGGCTGGGCGGGCGGCCCTCGCCGATTTCGGCGATGCGGCCGTCGGCGACCGCCACCCAGCCGCGCTCGATGACCGCGTCGGCAAGCACGATGCGCGCGTTGGCGAGGACGAAGTCACCGAAGCGGCCGGTCATTGGATCACCTGAGGGACGCCGAAAAGCGCGTGATGTCGATCACCCGGTCGGCGGTGCGTGCGCGCACGTCGTCGTCGTGCACGATACTCGCAATCCCGGTGCCGCACTTCTTCTTTTCGTTGATGAGATCCAACACGACGGCGCGATTATCGGCGTCGAGCGAGGCGGTCGGCTCGTCGAGCAGCAGGATCGGCAGGTCGGGCAGGAAGCCGCGCGCGATATTGACGCGCTGCTGCTCGCCGCCCGAGAAGGTCGCGGGCGACAATGCCCACAGCCGCTCCGGCACGTTGAGCCGCGCCAGGAGGCCGCCCGCGCGCGTGCGTGCGTCCTCGCGCGCAATGCCGGAGGCGACGAGCGGCTCGGCCACGACGTCGATCGCCGCAACCCGCGGCACCGCGCGCAGGAACTGGCTGACGTAGCCGATGGTCGTGCGCCGCAGCTTGAGGATCGCGCGCGGATCGGCGCGCGCCACGTCGGTGCGCTCGCCGTTGTGGCGCACCAGGATTTCGCCGGCGTCGCAACGGTAATTGCCGAAGATCATCTTGAGCACGGAGGATTTGCCGGCGCCCGACGGTCCGGCGAGCGCGACGCACTCCCCCGCGTCCACGTCGAACGCCACATCCGTGACGACCGGCAGGCGGATGCCGTCCTGCAGGTGCATGGTGAAGGTCTTCGAAACTCCGGTGAGCTGCAGCAGCGGGTTCATGGCGCCTCTCACGCCGGCAGGATCGAGGACACGAGGAGCTGACTATAAGGCTCGCGAGGGTCGTCGAGCACTTGGTCGGTAAGGCCTTGCTCGATCACGTCGCCGCCCTTCATAACCATGATGCGATGCGAGAGCAGCCGCGCGACCGCGAGGTCGTGGGTGACGATCACGGCCGCGAGGCCCAGTTCGGTGACGAGCCCGCGCAGCAGGTCGAGGAGGCGCGCCTGCACCGAGACGTCGAGCCCGCCGGTCGGCTCGTCCATGAACACCAGCCGCGGCTGAGTCACGAGGTTGCGCGCGATCTGCAGGCGCTGGCGCATGCCGCCGGAATAGGTCAGCGGCGGATCGTCGATGCGCTCGGTGTCGATTTCGACGCGATCGAGCCACTGCACGGCGCTGCCGCGGATGCGGCCATAATGGCGCCAGCCGATCGCCATCAGCCGCTCGCCCACGTTGGCGCCGGCCGAGACGTTCATGCGCAGCCCGAGCGCCGCGTCCTGGTGCACGTAACCCCAGTCGGTGCGGAACAGGAAGCGCCGCTCGGCTTCGCTCAACTCCGCAAGGTCGCGGGTCTCTCCGTCGCGCAGGCGGTAGCGCACGCGCCCGGCGTTCGGCGCGAGCTGGGTCGAGAGCAATTGCAGCAGCGTGGTCTTGCCCGACCCGGATTCGCCGACCACCGCCAGCACCTCGCCCTCGTAGAGCGAGAACGACACGTCGCGGCAGCCAAGCTGCCGCCCGTAGTATTTGGTCAGGCCCTCGGCGAGGAGGAGGGGCGCGGCGTCGCTCATGCGCTCGTCTCCGTGCCGCGGCGCTGCTCGCAATAGTCGCTGTCGGAGCAGACGAACAGCCGTCCGCCCTTGTCGTCGGTGACTACCTCGTCGAGATAGGTGTCGTCGGCGCCGCACAGCGCGCAGCTTTTCGGGGTGCGGCTCGCCTCGAACGGATGGTCCTCGAAATCGAGCGAGACCACCTTGGTGTACGGCGGGATCGCGTAGATGCGCTTCTCCCGGCCGGCGCCGAACAACTGCAGGGCGGCGCAATCGTCCATCTTCGGATTGTCGAACTTCGGCGTCGGCGAGGGGTCCATCACGTAGCGCCCGTCGACCTTGACCGGATACGCATAGGTGGTGGCGATGTGGCCGTGGCGCGCGATATCCTCGTAAAGCTTCACGTGCATGAGGCCGTAATCGGCGAGCGCATGCATGCGCCGCGTCTCGGTCTCGCGCGGCTCGAGAAAGCGCAGGGGCTCCGGGATCGGCACCTGGAACACGATTATCTGGTCTTCCGTGAGCGGCGTCTCCGGCATGCGGTGGCGCGTCTGGATCACGCTGGCCTCGGGCGTATGGGTGGTGGTGCGCACGCCCGCGGTCTTGGCGAAGAATTTGCGGATCGACACCGCATTCGTGGTGTCGTCGGAGCCCTGGTCGATCACCTTGAGCACGTCGTCGGGACCGAGGATCGAAGCGGTGACCTGCACGCCGCCGGTGCCCCAGCCGTAGGGCATGGGCATCTCGCGGCTCGCGAACGGCACCTGATAGCCGGGAATTGCGATCGCCTTGAGGATCGCGCGGCGGATCATCCGCTTCGTCTGCTCATCGAGATAGGCGAAGTTGTAAGCCGGTGCGTTCATTCCGCCGCCTCCCGATGCGGCGCCGCTTCGGCCGCCGCGATCTCCGCGCGCATGCGGCGGATGAGCACCAGCTCGGATTGGAAGTCCACGTAGTGCGGGAGCTTGAGGTGCTCGACGAAGCCGGTCGCCTGCACGTTGTCCGAATGCGAGAGCACGAACTCCTCGTCCTGCGCCGGCGCCCGCTGCTCTTCGCCCAGGTCGCGCGCGCGCAGCGCCCGGTCGACGAGCGACATCGCCATCGCCTTGCGCTCGCAATGCCCGAAGGTGAGGCCGTAGCCGCGCGTGAACTGCGGCGGCTCGGTCGCCGAGCCGCGGAATTGATTGATCATCTGACACTCGGTCACGGTGATACGGCCGAGCGGCACCGCGAAGCCGACCTCCTCCGCCATGAACTCGACGGCGACCTCGCCCAGCCGAATTTCGCCCGCGAACGGGTGGGTGCGGCCGTAGCCGCGTTGGGTCGAATAGCCGAGCGCGAGCAAGAACCCTTCGTCCCCGCGCGCGAGGTTCTGCAGCCGCAGCTCGCGTCCCGCCGGGAAGGCGAGCGGCGCGCGGGTAAGATCGGCGACCGGCGCATCCGGATCGCCCGGCGGGCACGGCTCGATCAGCCCGTCGTCGCCGAGGATGTCGGTAACGCGCGGCATCGCTTCACCTCTCCCCGCTTGCGGGGAGAGGTCGACCTCGCGCAGCGAGGTCGGGTGAGGGGGCGTTTCGGCCGAAGGAGAGGACTCGCCCAATCCCGTGTCGAGCAAACGATGCGTGTAGTCGAACGTCGGGCCGAGCACCTGGCCGCCCGGCAGGTCCTTGAACGCCGCCGAGATGCGCCGCCGGATCTCCATCGCGCCGGTGTCGATCGGTTCCGACGAACCGAACCGCGGCAGCGTGGTGCGATAGGCGCGCACCAGGAAAATCGCCTCGACCAGATCGCCGCGCGCCTGTTTGACCGCGAGCGCCGCAAGTTCCCGATCGTAGAGCGAGCCTTCCGCCATCACGCGGTCGCAGGAGAGCGCAAGCTGCTCGGATATTTGCTCGAGCGTGAGTTCCGGCACCGCGGGATCGCCGCGCCGTTTTTGCGCCAGCAGCCGGTGCGCATTGTCTATCGCGCGTTCGCCGCCCTTGACCGCGACATACATGTCAGCCTCCCGCGACGTGGAGCGAGCGCGGCAGCCCCGTGACCCGATCCGCCGACGCGAGCAGAATGTCGACCCCGCGCGGAAACCGGGCCCGGTTGTCCGCGAGCTGGGCGACGAAATCGGTCGGCAACGGCGCGGCCGCGCGCCGGCGCGCGCCGGCAATGCCCGGCCCGCGCAAAACCATGCTGTGCCCCTCGGAAAATCCCGCGACCTGCAGCACCAGCGTGGTCGAGCGGTCGGGATATTCCAGGCTGCCTTGTGCGAAATTTGCCAGCGGCGGCGCCGCCACCGGATCCGCCACGAAAGCGAAGGCGGCGGCCGCCGGATCGGCCGTGAACCGCGCGCCGGTGTGGAACGCGATGAAGCGCGCGACCTCCGACGCGGCTGCGAGCGGCGCATCGAGCCAGAACGGCGTCTCGTAGTCGAGCACGGTGAGCGCGAGCGCGGCGGCGGTCCCCGAGAGCGGCGCCGGCGCCGCGATGCCGGCAAGCTGCCGCACGGTGCCGGGACGCGCCATCGCGTCCATCACGATGCGGAACGTCGCCTGCGCCGCCAGCACGGGCTCGGCGAAGCCGGCTGCCACCGCGCCCATCAATTATCTCCTCGCACCAGGGTGAAGAAATCGACCTTGGTGGCCGCGGTCTCCGCGCGCGTGCACGCGAGGCGCTCCTGCTGCCGCGCGCGCAGCGGCGCGAGCACATTGCGCTCGACCGCCGCGCGATAGTCCGCGCTCTGCCACAGGGCATCGCACAGGGCGGCGAGTCGCGCCTTGTCCTGGTCGCGCCCGAGCACATAGCCGAAGCCGATCTCGCCGGTGGCGAGCTGCACCGCGCACCGCGTGACGGTCGCTTCGCCCAGGTTGAAGGGTGCGCCGTCGCCACCGATGCGCCCGCGCACCATGACCAGCCCGGTTTCCGCCGGCCGCAGCTCGTCATGCGCCGGTGTCGGGCCGAGCGCCGCAAGCCCGTCGGCGATCTCGTGCGCCTGTGCCTCTCCCAACACCGCCATTGCGGCGCGCCGGCCGAAGACCTCGGGACCAGTTGCGTCCATGGAGAAGTTGTCTATACTACTAGACAACTTGAGTCCAGTGACCTTTTCGTGACAGGTCGGCCAGCATGGCGAGATCGCGCGACAGCACGGTGACGGCGCGTAGCGCGCCGACGCCCGGGGTGACGTTGTGGCGGCGCATTGCCGACGACCTCGAGCGCGCCCTCGCCGCGGGCGAGTTCGCGGCGGGGGAGAAGCTGCCGGGCGAGACGGAGATCGCCGCGCGGTTCGCCGTGAACCGCCACACCGTTCGCCGCGCCATCGCCGAACTTGCCGGTCGCGGCCTCGTGCGTCCGGCGCGCGGCAGCGGCACCTTTGTGGAAGGCGGGCGGCTTGCCTATCCGATCAGCCGGCGCACGCGCTTTTCCGAAATCGTCGGCACCGCCGGACGCGAGGCCGGCGGGCGCCTGGTGGCGAGCCGGGTCGAGCCCGCCGACGCGGCCGTCGCCCGGCGGCTCAAGCTTGCCAAGGGCACGCCGGTGGTGCGGCTCGATACGGTGCGCAGCGCGAGCGGCGTGCCGCTGTGCCTGAGCACGAAGTGGCTCCCGGCCTCACGCGCGCCCGACGCCGCCAAGGTGTTCGAGACGACGCGCTCGGTCACCCGCATGCTCGCCGCCTTTGGCATTCGCGATTACCGGCGCCACAGCACGTGGGTCACCGCGTCCGTCGCCGACGCGATCGACGCGGCGCGCCTCGACCTCGCCCCCGGCCGGCCGCTGCTGGTGGTCGAGAGCGTCGACGTCACGCCCGACGGAAAGCCCATCGCGACCTCGACAGCACGCTTTGCCGCCGATCGCGTCGAGCTGATGGTGGAGCATTGAGCGGAGTTGCAAAAGATGAGCCCGACGAACCCGTTCACCCCGGCTCCCGTCAAAGCAATCGTCTCCCGCGAGCTTCTGGAGCAGCTCGACATCCGCGTCGGGACCATCGAACGGGTCGAGGATGTCGCCAATTCCAACAAGCTGATGAAGCTGACAGTGAATTTCGGCGATCACGCGCGAACCATTCTGGCCGGCATGAAGAAGGAACGCGCCGACCCGAAAGAAATCGAGGGAAAGCAGGCGCTTTTCGTCGTCAATCTGGCGCCGAAAAAGATGGCGGGCGAAACGTCGGAAGGCATGTTGTTCGACATCGGCTACGCGGATGGCGTCGTTCCCGTATTGGCCGTTCCGGAAAAGCCGATCCCGAACGGCGCGCGCACGGGTTGAAGCATGAGCGACGGGAGCGAGGGTCCGGAAAAGGCAGCGCGACTTCTCTCGCCGGCCGGCGCGATCCGGCCCACGGCCACCTGGAGCGTCGGCGCGCGTGCCGGCGATTTCGTGTTCGTGGCCGGCATGCGCGGGATCGATCCCGCGACCAACACGCTCGTCGACGGCGAGGGGGCGCGCGTGCGCCAAGCCTTCCTCAACATGAAACTGATTGCCGAATCCGAAGGGGCGCGTCTGCGCGATGCGGTGCGGCTCGTCGTTTATGTCACCGACATGAGCCGGCTGCGGCCGCTCGTCAACAAAGTCCAGACCGAGTTGTGGGGCGACGGCCCTTATCCGCCGCGCACCATCGTGGAAGTGCGCGCGCTCGCGCAGGATGACATCGTGGAGGTGGAGGGGACGTTTTACGCCCCCCAGGGATCAGGCATCGGGAATCAGGAATCAAGAAAGGAACACCGTTCGAAAAATTTGATTGATCCCTGATCCCTGATCCCTGATGCCTGATGGCTGATCACGGCTCCGGCGTTCGCCAGACCTCCGTGCGCCAGCGCAGCGCGATCAGAAGGGTCAGCACGAAGCCGGTGGCGGCATAGAGTGTCGTGGTCGTCCCGAAGCCGATGCGCCCGACGAGGATGCCCGCGCACAAAAGGCCGAGCGGCAGGCCGTAGATTCCCAGCATGCGCACGCCCATGACGCGTCCGCGAAAGCGCGCGTCGGCGGTACGCATGAGAATCGCCGAAAGGCTCACCATGCTCAGGCTCTGCATGAAGCCGGCGACCACGAGAGAGGCGGTGCCGCCAAGCAGGCCGCCCGTGTGGGCGAAGATCAGCAGCATCACGTACCAGCCCGCCGACGAAATGATCATCACCCGGGCAAGCCGCACCCGGTTGCCCTCCAGCATCAGCATGACCGAGCCGACCAGCGCGCCGGCCGCGAAACTCGCGGCGAGATATCCAAGGCCGGTTTCGTCGGTGCCGTAGATGTTCTTCGCGACATAGGGCAGCAGACCGTTCGTGACCGGATAGGCGGTGGCGTTGACCAGGAGCGCGATCCACATGGTGGCGTGCACCCCCGGCGTCGCCCACACGTAGGCAACACCTTCCTTGAGATCCTGCCATAGCGAGGGCACCGCGCTTGCAGCCGTCCCTTCGCGGACGATGCGCGGTCCGGTGACGCCAAGCGTCAAGAGAGAACCGCCCGCATAGAAGCACGCGACGACAATGTAGGCGGGCCCCATGCCCAGGGTGACAAACAATCCGGCGCCCGCGAGCGCGCCGGCGATGCGAGCGGAATCGACCGTAGTGCGCGCCACCGCGAGCGCGCCGATCAACCGCTCGGACGGCATGGTGTGGGCGACGAGCGCGGTGCGCACGCCGTGGTCGGAGGGCCGGAGCATGCCGTTGATCCCGACGATGATGAGCACGTAGAGCGGAGTGAGCGCGCGTGCGAACGCGAGCGTCATCAGGGTCAGGGCCGAGAGCATGAAGGCCGCGCGCATCGCGAACAGCACGTTGCGATGACCGACGCGGTCGCCGGCGACGCCGAGCAGCGGCGCGATGATCGTGCCGAGGTATTGCAGCGAGGCGAACACGGTGAGCAGCAGCACGGAGCCGGTCTCGACCAGGATGTACCAGCCGAGGATCAGCGTCTCCATCTCGAACGCCCACGACGCGAGCAGATCGGCGGGAAACTGGAAACGGAAGCTGCGGACGCGGAAGGGCGAGAGCGCGTCAACCCGCATGGCTCAAATTGTGCGGCCGCGACCCATGGTCTGCCCGCCCTTTCCCGGCTTTTTGGTGGAGCATGATTTGTTCCCGAAAACCGGAACCCGCTTTTCGGGATCATGCTCTGGCGTGGAGAACTCGCGCGAGGGGACGCCATTGTGGCGCAATCGCTCGCCGACGCAACCATGTTGCGGGAGCCTTCGCGTTTGAGCGTATTCATTCGCGTTAACGAAGGGTTGGGCATGCCGCAACGCATTCGCCCGATTTGCGCAACGAGGCCTTAGGTTCTGCGATCACCTTAAGCGTTTCTTGGCGCAGCATCACTAGCGTACCTCCCCTGGATGGTGGCCTCTGCCCGGCGCGGCATGACGTCGGCAGATTGTGGGAAGCGTCGAGTAGCCCATGGCGGGGTTCGAACACGACAGTCGGGCGGCCCCGGCGGGCACTGCGACGGCGAACGACCCGCAACGCCGGCTCGACCTGCTCCATGCCGTGCTCGACCTGCTTCCCGTCGGCGTGCGGGTGGACGGCGAAGATGGCCGCGTGATCCTCGCCAACGCGGTGGCGGCGCGGCTTCCCCCATGTGCCCCCGGCGTGGCCCCGGTGACGGTGGTCGAGACCGCCTGCGTCGACAGCACACGCACATACCTCGTTGCCTCGCGCAGCGCGCAGGTGGCTGGAGAGACCCTGCGTCTCTCGGGCGCGGTCGACATCACCGATCGCGCGCGCGTTGAAAGCGAGTTACTCCGCCTTGCCTATCACGACGAACTCACCGGGCTCCCCAACCGCAGCCTCATCCGCGAGCGGGTCGAGGCCATTCTCGCGCGCGCCGGCGGCCGCTTCGCACTCGCCTTCATCGACATCGACAATTTCAAGCACATCAACGATTTCTACAGCCATGCCATCGGCGACGCGCTGCTGGTGAAATTCGTGCAGCGCATCGCGAGCCACCTGCGGCCCTCGGACATCCTGGCGCGCATGAGCGGCGACGAGTTCGTGCTCGTCCTCGATCCGTTCGAGACCCGGGAGCAGATCGTCGGCATGGTCGAGACGATCGTCGAACACCTCAAACAGTCGTTTTTCATCGACGGTTTCGAGATCTTCACGTCGGCCTCCATCGGGGTGAGCTTCTACCCCGATCACGGGCGCGACTACGAGGCGCTGCGCCGCAACGCCGACACCGCCATGTACCGGGCCAAGGGCGGGGTGAAGGGCGGGGCGAGCTTCTTCGACCTGGACATGGGCCAGGCCATCACCGCGCGCATGGACCGCGAGCAGCGCCTGCGCCTCGCCATCCGCGACCGGCAGTTCTACTGCGCGTTCCAGCCCAAGGTCGACATCCGTACCAACGAGGTCATCGGCCTGGAAGCGCTGGTGCGCTGGCGCGACGGCAACGGCGACATTCAGGGCCCGAGCGAGTTCGTGACTCTCGCGGTGGAGCTCGGGCTCATCGACCAGATAACCCACATGGTGCTCGAGGAGACCGTCGCGGCGCTCGGGCTGATCGACGATGCGTTCGGGCCGCACGCGACCGTCAGCATCAACGTGGCCGCCAAGCAGGCGAGCAATCTCGGCTTCATGCGTTCCTTCGCCCAGGCGCTGGAGGAAACCGGGCGGGCGGAGCGGTTCATCGTCGAAGTCACCGAGGACGCGTTTCTGGCCAAGAACCAGTTTCAGACCGAGGTCCTGCCGCTGCTGCGCCGGCTCGGCGTGCGCGTATCGATCGACGATTTCGGCACCGGCTATTCGTCGCTCTCTGCGCTCGCCGATATCACCGCCGACGAGATCAAGATCGACCGCTCCTTCATCACCGACATCCATAAGCGCCCGCGCAGCCAGAACGTGCTCAAGGCAATCGAATCGCTCAGCGCCGCGCTCGGCATGACCGTCGTGGCGGAAGGGATCGAGACGTTCGAGGAACTCGCGTATCTGCAGGCGGCGACACGCATCCGCTACGCCCAGGGCTTCTACTTCTCAAAACCGATTTTGATCGGGCACACCGGATATGGCGACGACGTCGCCCTCGAATCGCGCGCGATCGCGGCGGCGCGCGAAACGCCGGAAAACCGCGGTGCGCGCGAAGCCGGCGCGCGCTACGCCCGGCGCACCTGAAGCAGATGTCGGATGTCAGAATGCGTCTGACCTCTGTCATCTGTCATCTGATCACACCCGGTCGGCGGGGGATTTCTTCAACAGCTTGAAGCGGTCGGGATCGAGCCCGAGGCCGGCGCGGGCCGGGGCGGGAGCCGGAGCCTGCTCCGGAGCGAGCCGCGGGGCGAGCGGGGTCGACTCGGCTTCCGCTTTGCTCAAGCCACGCCAGCGATCGAGCACTGCCGCCACGAAGTCGGGGCCGAGGCCGTTTTCGACATCCATGCCGCTGCCGCGGGCCACTTCGCTGCGCGGGAGCTGGTGCGGCTCGAGCCGCCGGAACCGCATCCGCATCGGCAGCGCCACGCCCTCGCCGAAGGCGAGGCACTCGCCGGTGCCGAGGGAGGGCAGGAAGTCGAGCAGGTTGGCGGCGGCGTCGGACACGGCCGAACGCAGGATCGCCTGATCGCGGTCGTTGGTCATGCGCAGCGCGAACAGCGTGCTGCACTGGGACAGGATGGTGGGATCGAGCTCCGCCGGTCGCTGCGTGACGACGCCGAGGAACACGCCGTATTTGCGGCCTTCCTTGGCGATGCGCGAGATCGAGCGCCGCGTCGGCCCGAAGCCGGTGTTGCGGTCGGCCGCGACGTAGCGGTGCGCTTCCTCGCACACGACGAGGAGCGGGGCGGCGCCGTCGCTCCACAGGGCGAAATCGAAGGCGAGCCGGCACAGCACCGAGACGACCGCGTCCACCACCTCGGACGGAAAGCCGGCGAGCTGCATCACCGTCATCGGCACGCCGCGCGGCGGCAGCCGGAAGATTTCCGAGAACACCTCCGCCATCGTGTCGCCGCCGACGTTGGCGTTGTCGAACATGAAGGCGTAGCGCTGGTCGTTGCACACCGTCTCGATGCGCGTGATCAGCCGGTGATAGACCATGCGCGAGGCGCGGTTCTCGAGCTTGCCCATGCGCGCGTCGAGCTGCGCGAGCAGATCGGCGATGCGGTAGGGCACCGGATTGTCGACCATCGAGCCGCCGGTCTTGTACTCCGGGCGCTTGACCCCGGGCCGGTCGGCGCTGGCGCGGTACTGGGCGTAGGCCGCCTTGGCGAGCGGGATCACCTCGGCGAGGATGTCTACTTCCTCCTGCAGGCCGGGACGTCCGCCGAAGAACACGTCGACGATTTCCTCGAAGTTGAACATCCAGAACGGCAGTTTGAGATTG
>Ga0153928_1000181_pt1 | contig 32517 bp, 31 predicted proteins | sample TSNJ012MetaG_FD_106656 | JGI IMG/M metagenome (GOLD analysis project Ga0153928, IMG submission 106656) | Attine ant fungus gardens microbial communities from New Jersey, USA - TSNJ012 MetaG | ecosystem: Host-associated > Fungi > Mycelium > Unclassified | place: USA: New Jersey, Wharton State...
GAATGCCGCCGTTGAAAACAAGCTTGGTCTTCACTACAGCGGTTTGCCGACTCGCGCCCCTTAAAAATCAATCACTTGCAGAGCAAAAATGTTCAGCCGTGCAGTCGAATCGGCGAAGTTGGGTTTAGCGTGGGGGCGACTGCATCAGAGGGCCACAAAACGCCGCATGCCGTTGCCGCTTTTACGCCAAGCGCGGCCGTTCGCGCACGGCAAGCCACGCCAGCATGGCGCCGGCCGCCGCGACCACCGGCAACATCACCAGATTGACGAGATACCAGCCGAAGTACGCGAGCATTGCACCCGAGATGAACGAGCCGACCGCCATGGTGCCGAAAATGAGGAAATCGTTGAACGACTGTACCCGTGTGCGCTCTTCCGGACGATAACAGTCGAGCAGCATCGTGGTGGCGCCTACGAAAGCGAAGTTCCAGCCGATGCCGAGCAGCACCAAGGCGGTCCAGAAATGGGCAACCGTCTCGCCGGCGAATCCGACGAACGCGCTGCCGGCGAGCAGGAACAGCCCGACGGCAACAATCGGCACGGGGCCGAACCGAGTGACCAGCGCACCGGTGACGAAACTCGGCGCGAACATGGCAAGCACGTGCCATTGGATGCCGAGCGCGGCAACCCCGACCGAGTGGCCGCAATCGACCATGGCGAGCGGCGCCGCCGTCATCATCAGGTTCATGAGCGCGTAGCTCGCGACGCCGCACGCGGCGGCGACGACGAAGCGTGGCTGGCGCGCGATTTCTGCCAGCGGGCGCGCATGACCGGCGTGCCGCTGCGCGACGTGCCGAGGCGCGCGCACCTGCGTGAGAACCAGCAGAGCGCAAGCCGCGGCGGCGGTCTGGCCGAGATAGCTCGCGGCGAACAAATAGGGCGGGATCAGGTCTTTGGTGAAAATGACAAGCTGGGGCCCGAGAAAGGCGGCGAATAGGCCGCCTGCCAGCACCCAGGACACTGCCCTCGCCTTGAACTGCACACTCGCCGTATCGGCCGCTGCGAACCGGTACGACAGATGGGATGCCTGATAAAGTCCGGCGCAGAACGTCGCCGCGAGGTAGAGCGGAAACGAGGCGTGCATAATCGCGGTGTAGCCGATCACCCCGGCGACGCAGCCGACGGCGGCGCCCACCTGATAGGTAGCGCGCCGCCCGAACCGGCGCACGAGGAAACCGACCGGCAAGGTGCCCACCCAGGTGCCGACGATCATGATGCTGATCGGCAGCGTGGCGAGGCTTTTATCCGGCGCGAGCATCGCACCGAGGATGCCGCCGGTCGTTGACACGACCGCATTGTTGCCGCCGGCAAGCGCCTGCCCCACGGCGAGCACGAGGGCATTGCGCCTGGCAAGGCGATCCCCGGCCGCGGCATCGAAAGGCAGTTCTGCCACGGCCGACATGCGGCGCCCGTAAAATCCCGTGGAAAGCTCGTCCCCGTTTAGCCCGGCCAGCAGCGTAAAACCACTGTTACTAGTGCCGCAAACCCGAAGTTCGCACCCAATTGCCGCGAATCCGACTGCGAACTTCGGGTTAAAGCGGCACTAGAATCATAGAGTTGCTAGTGTCCTTCGATTCCGAAGTTCGCTCCAGAGCGTGCGGCAAATTCAGGCGAACTTCGGAATCGGGACCCTAGCTGCAGATCAGAAATGACTGTACGAGGGCCGCTGGAACGCAAGCGGCCGCTTGTCCGTTCCGATGAACTCCGGCGCGGCATTGCCGGCCGTGAGGCGGCCGATCTCGCTCACCGCAATTCCGGCCGCCGCGGCGCCGGCGCGCAATGCGTCGAGGTTGCCGGCCGGCACGGCGGCGAGAATCTCATAATCATCCCCGCCGGTAAGCGCGCGTTCGCCGAGCGCCGGCTGGGCGGCAATGAGCGCGTTGGCTGCATCGGAAAGAGGAACCCGCCCGACCTCGATTTGGGCGGTCACCCCGGACGCGCGGCAGAGCTTGGCAAGGTCGCCGGCGAGGCCGTCGGAAATGTCGAGCGCCGCGGAAGCATGGGCGCGCAAGGTTTCCGCAAGGCCGGTCCGCGGTTCGGGCAGAAGGTAGCGCCCCAGCAGGTGACCGCGCTGCGCACCGGTGAGTGATGCTCCCGCCCTTTCGTCCTTGCGCAGCGTGAGGCCCAGCGCCGCGTCGCCGATGGTGCCGGTGACGATGAGGACGTCACCCGGCCGGGCGCCGCTGCGGCGAACCATCGTGCCGGCCGGCAGCGTTCCAAACGCCGTGATCGAGACCGAGAGCGGACCCTGCGTGCGATCGGTGTCGCCGCCCAACAGCGGACAGTCGTAGCGCTCGGCATCGGCGCCGAGCCCGCGGGCAAAGGCGGCGAGCCACTCGTCGTTTGTTTGGGCGGGAAGCGCGACCGCCAGCAGGAAGCCCGCCGGCTTTGCCCCCTTGGCGGCGATATCGGAGAGGTTCACCCGCAAGGCGCGGCGCGCGATCGCATCGGCTGGATCTTCGGGGAACACATGGACCCCGACGATGATGCCATCGGTCGTGAGCACGAGGTCGCATCCGGGCGGTGGTGTGAGCACGGCGGCATCGTCCGCGAGGCCCAATGCCCCGGGGTGGCGGGCGAGCGGAGCAAAGTGGCGCGCGATCAGCCGATCCTCGCCGGAACCGGCAGCGGGCGGGCGCTCGCTCATGAGGGCGAACCGGCGAACTCGGCAGCGCGGAGCGCCCGCGCCAACGTATCGAGCACCGCGTTGACCATGCCGGTCTCCTCACCGTCGAGGAAGGCGTTGGCTACGTCGACATATTCGGAGACGACGACGCGCGCCGGCACGTCCGAGCGCGCCTCGAGTTCCCAGGCGCCCGCGCGCAGCACGGCGCGCAGCACCGCTTCGATGCGCTTGAGCGGCCAGCCGCCGGCAAGCGCGCGATCGATCATCGGATCGAGCCGGCGTTGCGCATCGACGACGCCCCCGACGATCTGGCGGAAGAACGCCGCCTCGGCCGGCAGATATTGCGATCCTTCCACCTCGCGGCCAAGCCAATGGCTCTCGAACTCCGCGAGGATTTCGTTGATCGGCGTTGCCGCGATGTCCATCTGATAGAGTGCCTGCACGGCGGCGAGCCGCGCGGCGCCGCGCCGGTTGGCCTTGCGCTCGTCCTTGGGCTTGCGGCCGGCCGCTTTCATCGCGCCGGCGCCGCAAGCGCGCGTTTGAGCCCAACCATGGCGAGCGCCGTGCGGGCGGCATCGCCGCCCTTGTCGCCTTCCTCGGGACGCGCGCGCGCCCAAGCCTGCGCGTCGGTGTTCACGGTGACGATGCCGTTGCCGAGCGGCAGGCCGCGCGCGACCGAAAGGTCCATGAGCGCGCGCGCCGACTCCATCGAGACGATTTCGAAATGGATGGTGTCGCCGCGGATCACGCAGCCGAGCGCCACCACGCCGTCATAAGGTTGGCCGCGGCGCTCGGCGGCATCGAGCGCCATCGTGATCGCAGCCGGAATTTCGAGCGAGCCCGGAACCGAAATGTGGTCGAAGGACGCTTTCGCTTGCTCCAGCACGCGCGTCGCCCCGGCGAGCAGCGCATCGGCGATGTCCTCGTAAAAACGCGCCTCGACCACGAGAATGCGCGCACCCGCGACGGCGGCGAGTTCGCCTTGCGCCCTGCGCGGCTCGGCCATGGCTGTCTCCGGTTCCCGTCGTGACTAGCAAGGGCGCATCCCGGCGAGCAAGGCGGTTAGCCGCCGGAAGGCTCCATCAGGCGCGCCGCATAGCGGGCCATCAGATCGACTTCGAGGTTGAGCGCATCGCCGGGCCTGATCGCGGCGAGCGTCGTCACCGCGAGCGTGTGCGGAATGACCAGCACGGAGAATTTGTCCTGATCGACCGAATTGACGGTGAGCGAAACGCCGTCGAGCGCGACCGAGCCTTTCGCGGCGAGGAAACGCGCCAGCGGCGCGGGGGCGCGCAAGGTCATGCGGATCATCTCGGGCAGGTCCTCGCGGGCAACCGCTTCGGCGAGACCGTCGACGTGCGCGGTCACGAGGTGCCCGCCGAGTTCATCGCCGATCTTGAGCGCGCGCTCCAGGTTGATGCGCGTGCCCTCGGCCCAGCGGCCGACCGTGGTGACCGCAAGCGTCTCGGCCGCGGCGTCGACCGAAAAGCTGGTGCGCCCCGCGTGTGTGTCGGTCGCGACCACGGTGAGGCACGCGCCGGCGCACGCGATCGATGCCCCGATCGCGATCGAAGCACGCTCGTAGCCGCAAGCGACGGTGAGGCGGCGCAGGCCCTGTGCCCGCGGCTCGATCGCCACCACTTCCCCGACGTCGGTGACGATGCCGGTGAACATCAGATTCGCTCGAAGGTCTCGATCGTATCTTTTCCCGCGGTCTTGGTGCCGCGCGAATGCAGATGCGGCGATGCGGTCAGGGCGGTCAGCGGCAGGCCTTCGAGGGCGTCGATGCCATCGGGCCCGAGAACGGCCGACGAGCGCAGGAGGATGGCTTCGTCAATGAGGCCGGCGGTGAGGAACGCGGCCGCCACGGTGGGGCCACCTTCGATCATCAGCCGGGTGATGCCGCGGGCTGCGAGCAGATTGAGCGCCGCCGCAGGGTCGCGCCGGCCGTCGCCGCCATCGACGTGCAGCACCTCGGCGCCCTGCGCGCGCAACGCGCGCTCGCGTTCTTCCGGCGCGTTGGGCGCAGCCAGGATCCAGAGCGGAACGTCACGGGCGCCGCGGGCCAGTTTTCCATCGGGCGGCAGCCGCAAGGCGCTGTCGAGCACGACCCGCACCGGCGAGCGCTGCGCCATGCCGGGCAAACGGACGGTGAGAAGCGGGTCGTCGGCGAGCGCAGTGCCGATGCCGATGAGGATCGCATCGTGCATGGCGCGCCAACGGTGCACGCACTCGCGCGAGGCTTCGCCCGTGATCGCGGCGGGGCGCCGCCCGGCAAGCCCCGCCTTGTCGTCGGCGGAGACCGCGAGCTTGAGGGTGACGTGGGGACGGCCGTCGTGCATGCGCCGGATGTGGCCGTCATGCACGCGCCGCGCCTCTTCCGCCCCAATGCCGGTCACGACTGCGATGCCTCGCGCGCGCAGCCGCCGGTAGCCCTCGCCGGCGATTTCCGGATTGGGATCGTCGAGCGCCGAGACCACGCGCGCGATGCCGGCGGCGATGATCGCGTCGGCACACGGCGGGGTCTGGCCGTAATGCGAGCACGGCTCGAGGGTGGTGTAGATGGTGGCGCCGCGTGCGGCCGCGCCGGCGCGCCGCAAGGCCTCGACCTCCGCATGCGGGCGGCCGCCCGGCTGGGTCCAGCCGCGGCCGACGACCAGGGGACCATGCGGTTCGTTGCGCACGATCACGGCGCCGACCGCGGGATTTGGCCACGTATTGCCAAGCCCGCGCCGGCCGAGCGCCAGCGCCAGCGCCATGAAACGGGCGTCGATGGTCGGATCGAACGCGAGGGAACTAAAGCGGCTCGCGGTCATTTCTGTTCGCGCGCGGGCTCCGGCACCTTGTCGGTCTCGCCCTCCTCGCCGGACAATTCGCCGAGGAAGGTTTCGAAATCCTTCGCCTCGCGGAAATTACGATAGACCGACGCGAAGCGTACGTAGGCGACGTCGTCGAGTGCGCGCAAATGCGTCATGATGGTCTCGCCGATCGTCTCCGAACTCACGTCGGATTCGCCGAGCGTTTCCAGCTCGCGCACGATTTTGGAGACCATCGCTTCGATCCGCTCGGGATCGACCGGCCGCTTGCGCAGCGCGACCTGCACGGAGCGCACGAGCTTGTCGCGGTCGAACGGCTGACGCCTGCCGTTGCGTTTGATCACGGCGAGTTCGCGCAACTGCACGCGTTCGAAAGTGGTGAAGCGGAAGCCGCACGCAAGGCAGATACGGCGCCGGCGGATCGCGGTGGAATCCTCGGTCGGGCGCGAGTCCTTGACCTGCGTATCGAGACTGGCGCAGCTCGGACAACGCATCCCCGGCCCCTGCGCTATTCGCCGTAGATCGGGAACCGGGCCGTGAGCCGTTTCACCTTCTCGCGCACCGCCGCTTCCACCAGCGTGTCTTCCTCGGCGCCGCTTTGCGCCAAAGCATCGAGCACCTCGACGATCATCTCGCCGATCTGGCGAAATTCGGCGACCCCGAACCCGCGGGTGGTGCCCGCCGGCGTACCGAGCCGGACGCCCGAAGTGACGGTCGGCTTCTCCGGATCGAACGGGATGCCGTTCTTGTTGCAGGTGATATGGGCGCGCCCGAGTGCGACTTCGGCAACGCGGCCGGTCAGCCGTTTCGGCCGCAAGTCCACCAGCATCAGGTGCGTATCGGTGCCGCCGGAGACGATGTCGAGGCCTTTCGATTTCAGAATTTCCGCAAGCGCACGAGCATTTTCGGCAACGCTCCTCGCGTAAGCTCTGAAGGCCGGACGCAGCGCCTCGCCGAACGTCACCGCCTTGGCGGCGATGACGTGCATGAGCGGGCCGCCCTGGGAGCCGGGGAAAACCGCCGAATTGATCTTCTTGGCCAGGGCCTCGTCGTTGGTCAGGATGAAGCCGCCGCGTGGGCCGCGCAGGGTCTTGTGGGTGGTCGAGGTAACGATGTGGGCGTGCGGCACCGGGCTCGGATGGACGCCTCCCGCCACGAGGCCGGCGAAGTGGGCCATGTCCACCATCAGCTTGGCGCCGACGCTATCGGCAATCTCGCGGAAGGGCCGGAAATCGATGATGCGCGGATAAGCCGAGCCGCCGGCGACGATCACCTTGGGCCGGTGTTGGACGGCAAGCCGCGCGACTTCGTCGAAATCGATGCGGTGATCGTCGCGCCGCACCCCGTAGGGCACCACCTTAAACCACTTGCCCGACAGGTTCACGGGCGAACCGTGGGTCAGGTGTCCGCCGGCCGCAAGGTTGAGGCCCATGAAGGTGTCGCCCGGCTGCATCAGCGCCATGAAGGCCGCCTGGTTCGCCTGCGCGCCCGAGTGCGGCTGGACGTTGGCGAAGGCCGCGCCGAACAGCTTCGTTACGCGATCGGTCGCAAGCCGCTCGGCGACATCGACGAATTGGCAGCCGCCGTAGTAGCGGCGCCCGGGATAGCCCTCGGCATATTTGTTGGTAAGCACCGAGCCCTGGGCTTCCAGGACCGCGCGGCTGACGATGTTCTCCGACGCGATCAGCTCGATTTCGTCGCGCTGGCGGCCGAGTTCGAGCCGGACCGCCTCGGCGACCTCGGGATCCGCCTCCTCGAGCGGGGCCGTGAAGAACGCGTCAGTGTCGGCGGAAGTCGCGGTGTCGGTCACGGCCATTTCCAGGTCCCCTGGTGCGAAACAGGTGCCGGCCGGGTTGGGTTCCTGCCGCAAGGCGCCTGTTCGGGTGCCGTAGCATATCGTCCCAAGACCGCCAAGCATTGGGATGCTCGGGCAGTCAGGCCGCTACATCTAGCGCGTGGAGAACGCCGCGGGTCACCCGCGCGAGAGGACCGCGTTGCCGAGGCCGTCGCGATTGTAGATGTCGTCGCGGAACTGCACGACCCCGTCCGGGGTAGCCCAGGCCGTGACGTAGACCCAATAGAGCGGCACCGGCTTGGCGACCCGGGCGCTCTTCTGCTCGCCGCTCTTGATCACCTGCTCGATCTCCTCGCGCGACCATCCCGGCGTCTCGTCGAGCACCCAATTGACCAGCTCGCGCACGTTCTGCACGCGCACGCATCCGGAAGAATGGAAGCGCATGTCCTCGCCGAACAAATTCTTCAGCGGCGTGTCGTGCATGTACACCTGGTGGGGATTGGGGAAATTGATACGGATGCTGCCGAGCGAGTTGAAGTCGCCCGGATCCTGCTTGAATTTATAATTGACCGCTTCTTCCGAATACCAGTTGATCTGCTGCGGCTGCAACTCGCGTTGATGCTGGTCGAAAATGCGGATGTGGTTTTGCGTCAAATATTCCGGCTCGGCCTGCATCTTGGGAATGAGGTCGCGCCGCACGATCGAGACCGGCACGGTCCAATAGGGATTGAAGTTGATCTCGACGATCTTGCTTTGGATTTCCGGCGAGGGCCGGTCGGGCTTGCCGACGACGGCGGTGTGGCGCGACACCGCGACGCCGTTCTCGATCGCTTCGATCTGCGCGGCCGGCAGGTTGCACATGACGAAACGGTTGCCGGGCGAGCCGGAGAACGCCCGCAGCCGCGTCAGGTTGGTCTTGAGCTGGCTCAACCGCGCCTCGGCCGGATAGTTGAGCGCGCGCAGCGTCTGGTCGCGCACCACACCGTCGACGCTCAGCCCATGGCGCGCCTGGAAGCGCCGTACCGCCGCCTCGACGTAGGAATCGTAGACGTTGCCTTCGCCGGCATTGGCTTCGAGATCGCCGACAATGAGCAGCCGCTGGCGCAGCGCCGCGACCGCCGGATGGCGCACGCCGATCCGCAACCGATCGGCGCCGGTGACCTGCGGCCAGCCGCCGCGCTCGACGATCGCCTCATACTGCGGGATCGCCTGCTCGGTGGTCTGCGCCGTCGCCGGCGAGAGCGTCGGCAGCGAGGACTTCGGCATCTTGATGGTACGCGAGGCCGAATCGAAGCCCTGGCCGAAATCCGCATTCTGATTCTGATTGATCAACGCATCGAGCAGGCGGTCGTCGTCGGTTGCGCTCGCCGCCCGCAACCCCGCGGCAGTCGCGCAGAGCGCCGCACCGGCACGCAGCAGCTTGCGCCGGCTTAGAACCGTCAGTGGGTCGTGTTTGTGCATCGCCGTCCCGCTTGGCGCCGGTTGGGCGCCCCCGCCCGCAGCCCGATTACCATGGGGCTCGCGGTGCCACAATGCGCGCCCACCCAGCCTCGCGGCCGCGTGAGGAATCGGGCGCTCTACGGCGCAATAAGGACCGGGAATGGCGGTTTTGTGGCCCTAAAGCGAGATGACCATCGTCATTCCGCTTTAGATTACCGTTGGAGCATGATCTTTTCCGAAAACCGGTACCCACTTTTCGGGATCATGCTCAAAGCACAAGCCCCGGCCGCGTGGCCGGGGCTTGGCTGATCCGCGTGCAGGCCGCTCAGAGGCGGTAGAGGATCTGGTCGGTCCAGAACCGCTCGAGCCGCTGCAGCGCCTTGTTGAGCCCGGAGAACTCGTCGGCCGAGATGCCGCCGACCTGTTCGACCGTGCGCACGTGCTTCTCGTAGAGCAGCGAGACGATATCGCGCACCTCGCGGCCGCGCTCGGTGAGCTTGATGCGCACGGAACGCCGATCGACGCGCGAGCGCTGGTGATCGAGGAAGCCCATCTCCACCAGCTTCTTGAGGTTGTAGGAGACGTTCGAGCCGAGGTAATAGCCGCGCGTGCGCAACTCACCTGCGGTCAGCTCTTTGTCGCCGATGTTGAACAGCAGCAGCGCCTGTACCGCATTGATGTCGGCGCGGCCGCGACGATCGAACTCGTCCTTGATCACGTCGAGCAGACGGCGGTGCAACCGCTCGACCAAGGTCAAGGCCTCGAGATAGAGCGGCTGGATGTGGTCGAGCCGGGCTTGCCGCTCGACCGGTTCCACCGCCTTGGCTACAGTTTTCATCATGACGCTGACGCCCTCGTTTTATTGTCGTATTTTGAATTAGTGACGAGGCCCTGCTCCCCGTCCTGCTACAGGTCTACACGCAAGCGTCTAAGATCGGCTTAAATTGTAGAATAAACAGCGAGTTTATCCGTCAAGGTGAACGATCGATTGACCATCCAATACAACGAGGTTTCGTTACAACCCGTTCACCTTGTTTGTTCAGTTTCCGCGCAGAAAGTTGATGATTCCCGAGAAATCGAGGGCTCCGTGGCCGTGCGCGACGAAAAGGCCGAAGAGCGCGGCCGCCTCGGCGCCGAGCGGCGTGGTGGCGGCGGCCGACCGCGCAGCCTCCTGGGCGAGCCGCAAGTCCTTGAGCATCATCGCCGCGGTGAAGCCGGCCTGGTAATCGCGATTGGCGGGCGAGGTCGGCACCAGCCCCGGCACCGGACAATACGTGGTCATCGCCCAGGATTGTCCCGACGATTTCGACGCGATGTCGAACAGCTTTTGCCGGTCGAGCCCAAGCTTGTCGGCGAGCAGAAAACCTTCGCTCACCCCGATCATCGATATCGCGAGCATCATGTTGTTGCAGATTTTCGCCGCCTGCCCGCTGCCGGCGGCGCCCGCGTGCACGATCGTTTTTCCCATCGCATCGAGGAGCGGCTCGGCGCGCGCGAAGGCGTCGGCCGGGCCGCCAACCATGAAGGTGAGCGTTGCGGCCTGCGCGCCGGTGACGCCGCCCGAGACCGGCGCATCGAGCATCGCAAAACCCTTCGCCTCGGCGGCGCCCGCAACCGCGCGCGCGGTCTCGACGTCGATGGTGGAGGAATCGATGAGCAGCGCGCCCGGCGCGGCGCGCGCAAGAACGCCCTCGCCGCCGAGGTAGACTTCGCGCACTTCCCGGCCCGCCGGCAGCATCGTGATGATCACCTCGGCGCCGGCGACGGCGGATGCGTTCGATTGCGCCGCGCTGCCGCCCGCCGTCGCGAATTTGCTCAGAGAGGACGCGACCACGTCGAAGCCCGTCACCGCGTGTCCCGCCTTGACGAGGTTGGCGGCCATGGGCCCGCCCATGTTGCCCAGTCCGATGAAGCCGATCCGTGCCATCCTCTCCTCCCTTGAAAGGCGCCGCGTCATTATCCGGTGTTTTTCTCGTGTTACCCCGCAGCACTCATTCCGGCCGTTCGCGCGCGGCCATCAAAGTAAACCAAACATAGGCGATCACCAGCCCAAGCTCGACCGGAACGACCCACAAGCGTCCGCCGAATATCTGCGGAAACAACAGTTCGACGCCGGCCATGGAGATCGCCGCGGTGAGCCAGACCACCCCGCCCCAAGCGGCGGCAAGCCACAGACCGACCGCGGCGACCAGATCGATCACCGCGAAGAACACGGTCGCGGCCTGCCACGGCAGCGGATTAGCCTCGAACCCCACCCCCGGCGCATCGCCGATGCCGGCTATTCCCGCCCAGTGGTAGAGGCCTTTGAGCAGGGACAGCCCGGCGACGATCCGCAGGTACAACACGAGCCGCCGCGTCCACAGGCCTTCCTGCTCGCGGCCGTGCGCCGGATCGATCACGGTCATGGGATCGCTCATGAAAGCGCAAGCTCCTCCTTAAGCGGCGCGAAATGGTGGTCGACCGCAGCCGCATCGACGCCGGCGAAATCCGCCGGCTGCCAGCGGGGCGCGTTGTCCTTGTCGATGATGGTCGCGCGAACGCCTTCGTAGAAATCATGACCGCAAACGATGCGCGATACGATGCGAAACTCCGCCTGCATGCACTCTGAAAACGACCAGTGGGCCCCGCGGCGAACCTGGGCCAGCGCCACCTTGAGGCTGGTCGGAGATTTCGTGCGGATCGTGGCAGCGGTTTTTGCCGCCCAGGCTGCATGCGGCCCATCGGCCCTGTCGAGCGCGGCTAGAATGCCTTCCACGCTCACGCCTGCAAACAGTCGGTCGATCGCTGGGCGGAGCGGCGGCGCCAGCGCAGCCTCGCCCGGCGCGTCGGCGAAGGCGCCGAGCACCGCATCGACCGCAACCGTTCCGGCGAGCGCGTCGATGAGATCGGGAAAGCGCGCGGCGGCGATGTGATGGGTCGCGATCCCGCCGGCGAGGGCATCGGCAACGCGCAGCCGTTCGCCGGTGAGGGCGCAATAGGCCCCCAGCTCGCCGGGCAGGCGCGGCAAAAACCAGGTGGCGCCGACGTCGGGAAAAAACCCGATGCCGACTTCCGGCATGGCAAACAGGAATTTTTCCCCGGCGACGCGATGGGACCCATGCACCGAAATACCAACCCCGCCGCCCATGACGATACCGTCGATGAGCGCGACGTAGGGCTTGGGGTAATGCTTGATGAAGCTGTTGAGCCGGTATTCGTCGCGCCAGAACGGAAGCATGTCGACCTGCCGGCCGGCGCGGCCGAGTTCGTAGAGATCGCGAATATCGCCCCCCGCCGAAAAGGCGCGCTCGCCCGCGGCGCGGATGATGACGCGGGTGACTGCGGGATCGGACGCCCAGTCGGCGAGGCGCTCCGCAAGCGCCAGGACCATGGCGTGATTGACGGCATTGAGCGCCTGCGGCCGATTGAGGGTGATGAGGCCGGCTGCGCCGCGCCGCTCGAACAGGATATCGCCCGGGCCCATGCGCTGGCGATAACCGGAGAATGGCAGCCATGCAACGCCGCCATGGAAATCAAGCGGTATGTTGCGGCACGCTCGGGGCGACTGCATAACGAGCATCGCTAATCCACGCGCATGCACCCCCTTTTCCCATCCAGGCAACCAACGCGTGTCCCCACAGCAGCCGCAGAAGGACGAAGGCACCTTCGCCGGGACGCTGCGCGCGATCGTGCCGGCGCTGATCATCGCGCTCGTGATCCGCACGCTACTGTTTCAGCTGGTCAGTATCCCGTCCGGCTCGATGAAACCGACACTGCTGATTGGCGACTATCTGGTGGTGTCGAAATTCAGCTACGGCTACAGCCATTATTCGCTGCCCTTCGGACCGCCTCTGTTTAGCGGACGTGTCTTCCCTGGCTTGCCGAAACGCGGCGACATCATCGTGTTCCGCTCGCCGACCGACGACTCCTCCGATCTGATCAAGCGCACCATCGGCTTGCCGGGGGATCGCATCCAGGTCAAAGGCGGCGGCGTTTACATCAACGGTATGTCGATCCCGCGCGAGAAGATTGCGGACTTCGTGGGCGAGGATCCGTGCCGGGAGACGCCGGCACTCGCCGTGAGCGTGCGCGTGCCGCGCTGGCGCGAGACGCTGCCGAACGGTGTTTCCTATGACACCCTGGAGTGCCCGTTGACCCCGGCGGATCCGGACGTCGACAACACGCCCGTCTACGAAGTACCGGCCGAGCATTTCTTCATGATGGGCGACAACCGCCACAGGTCGCTCGACAGCCGTTTCCTGCAAGACGTGGGCTATGTGCCGTTCGAAAACGTGATCGGCCGCGCCCAGGTCGTCTTTTTCTCGGTCGCCCAGGGCGAGAGCGCCTGGCAATTCTGGCGCTGGCCGTGGTCCGTGCGCTTCGGGCGGCTTGGCACGGTGGTGCGCTAACGCGACCTCGACGACCGCTGAGAAGGCGCGTCAATTCGACAGCAGATCGCGGCTGACGATCAGCCGCATGATCTCGTTGGTGCCTTCGAGAATCTGGTGCACGCGCACGTCGCGCAGCACGCGCTCGATCGGATGGTCGCGCAGATAGCCGTAGCCGCCGAAAATCTGCAGGCAGCCGTTCACCACGTCGAAGCCGGTATCGGTGGCGAAGCGCTTGGCCATGGCGGCAAGGCGCGTGCCGTGCGGCTCGCGGTTGCCGACCGCCACCGCCGCGCGCCGCACCATGAGCCGCGCCGCCTCCAGTTCAGTGGCATAGTCGGCGACGCGGAATCCGAGCGCCTGGAAATCGGCAAGACGCGCGCCGAATTGTTTGCGTTCGCGCATGTGCTCGATCGCGCGGTCGAGACAGAACTGCGCGCCGCCGATCGAGCAGGCGGCGATGTTGAGCCGTCCGCCGTCGAGCCCGGCCATGGCTATGCGGAACCCCTGCCCTTCCTCACCGATGCGGTTTTCGACCGGCACCCGGCAATCGTCGAACAGCACCATGGCGGTCGGCTGCGACTTCCAACCGAGCTTCTTCTCCTGGGCACCGAACGAGAGGCCGGGCGTGCCTTTTTCCACCACGATGCAGGAAATGCCGCGCGGCCCCTCCCCGCCCGTGCGCGCCATCACGACGTAGATGTCGGAGACGCCGCCACCGGAAATGAATGCCTTGGCGCCGTTGAGCACGTAATCTTCGCGCTCGCGCACGGCGCGGGTGGCAAGGCTCGCCGCATCGGATCCGGAACCCGGCTCGGTCAAACAATAGCTCGCGAAATGCTCCATGCTCGCGAGCTTGGGAATAAAGCGATGGCGCTGCGCGTCGTTTGCGAACGCGTCGATCATCCACGCCGCCATGTTGTGAATCGAGATGTAGGCCGCGGTCGAGGTGCAGCCCTGCGCGAGTTCCTCGAAAATGAGGGTCGAGTCGAGCCGCGAGAGCCCCGAGCCGCCGACGTCGTCACGCACGGTGATGCCGCCGAAGCCGAGCGCCGCCGCCTTGCGCAGCGCCTCGACCGGAAAGATCTCTTTCTCGTCCCATTCGCGCGCGAACGGCATCATCTCCTCGCGCGCGAAGGTGCGCGCGACCGCCGCGAAGGCGCGCTGCTCCTCGGAAAGGTCGAAATCCATCCGCCAGCCCTCAGTTAACGCCAGCCTAACCAGGATCGGACGCGGCGCAATCGCAGCTTCCACGTCAGGAGTGGCCCCTCGGCCGCCGAAGCGCTACAAGGAGGCCGCCGCGCCGGAGGTTATGCCATGGCGATCAAATTTGGCCGCCCGATCGAATCGAAAGTCCGCTTCGTTCCCGCGAAATCGGAGGCTCGGGCCAAGGACGCGCCTGCCCTCGGCCTTACCACCCGGCCGCGGCGCAACCGGCGCACCGACTGGGCGCGCCGGCTCGTGCGCGAGCATGTGCTCACCACCGATGACCTGATCTGGCCGGTGTTTCTCACCGAGGGTTCGGGACGGGTGCCGGTCGATTCCATGCCGGGGGTCGAGCGGCTCTCGCTCGACGAGGCGGTGCGCGCGGCCGAACGCGCGGCCCACCTGTCGATCCCGGTGATCGCGCTCTTTCCCTACACCGATCCGTCCTTGCGCGATGCCGACGGCAGCGAGGCGCTCAACCCGGAGAACCTCGTGTGCCGCGCCATCCGGGCGATCAAGGCGCGCGTGCCGGACGTGGGCATTCTGTGCGACGCGGCGCTCGATCCCTACACCAGCCACGGCCACGACGGCCTGCTCTCCGACGGCGTCATCCTCAACGACGAGACCGTGGCGGTCCTGGTGGAGCAGGCGCTGGTGCAGGCGCAGGCCGGCTGCGACATCATCGCGCCCTCCGACATGATGGACGGCCGCGTCGGGGCGATCCGCGAGGCGCTCGACGGCAAGGGTTTTACCGACGTGCAGATCATGGCCTACACGGCGAAATACGCCTCCGCCTTCTACGGCCCGTTCCGCGACGCGGTCGGCTCCTCGGCGACGCTGACCGGCGACAAGCGCACCTATCAGATGGACCCGGGTAATTCGGACGAGGCGCTGCGCGAAGCCGAGCTCGACATCGCCGAGGGCGCCGACATGATCATGGTCAAGCCCGGCCTGCCCTATCTCGACGTCCTCGCCCGCATCAAGGACGAGTTCGGCATGCCGACCTTCGCCTATCAGGTGTCGGGCGAATACTCGATGATCATGGCGGCGGCGCAGAACGGCTGGCTCGACGGCGAGAAGGCGATGATGGAAAGCCTGATCGCCTTCAAGCGCGCCGGCGCCGACGGCGTGCTCACCTATTTCGCGCCACGCGTGGCGGAGAAGCTCAAGAATCAGTTCTGAGCGCGGTGATGATAGTCGAGTCCGCGGACAAGCTCAGCGGCGGTCTCGGCGTCGGGAATCTGTTTCCCGGGATGCTAACAACCGTGAGAATTCCGCGGACAGCGGCATTGGTCAGTTCGGGTACGTGCCATTCCAAAATCGGATTGGCCGGGTCGATCGGATCATTTTCGCCGTCGACCGCGGACCGGGTTCGAATCATTTCCGCTCTGCGGTTCGAGCGGTCAGGATGACGATCCGATAGTCTAGCTCGCGGCACGGTTGGGCATTTTCCTCCAATGAACTCGCGAATCACCGGAAGCAGGGGCGTTCTCCCGTCGGACTCCGTGGCTGCCGTTCGCTCGGCGCCGGTCGTCAACCAAATTCAGCCACCGCATTAGGAACCAGCGTCCTAACTAAAGGCGGCAGTCGCCGCCGCTGGCGCCGGGAACATTACAGCCCGGGGGGCGCGTGCGCTCCCAGACGCAGGTCTCAAGCGGTTCCCATATCCAGATGCTCGTCGGGACGGGCGCGCCGGAAAACATAAGCTGATGAGGTAGTTACCTTAGGCGGTTAGACTAAATTGCAATCCGCTCGCGCATTGAAAAATGCTTCTGGGGTCCCTGCCCGAAGGGCATTTTGAACTGCTCAGGGCGAAGACAGCGGGCCGGTCCCCTTGAACAGGAACCATCGACACGGCAATCGAACTAGACGAACTATTCGTATTTCTACCCTATATAGTGTTCGCGAGTCGTTCCGCAGCATAGCGGACTGAGGCGAGGGGTTGGCCATGCAAAATACAAACCCGATCCACGCACTGATCGGGGTGCGACGTAGTGGCGGCGATACATTCTACGTGCGCCGGTCCGAGCACATGGAGAACTATCCCGGGGTGTGGAGCTTATTCTCGACCCAATACGATCCGGCATCGGTCGAAGACGTGACTGACCTGGAAGCAGTGAGGCCGATCTTTGAGGCCATGTCGCTACAGCGGCTTGGCGGAGTTCCGATTCGGGTAAAGTCGTATCTAACTGCGGGCTCGTCTGACAAAAACCCAATGGGCGTTAACGTCACCCTCCACCTTTACGAGATTGAACTCGACGAGGAGCCGCGCCTCAATAAACGCTATTACACCGACGGCGTCTGGCTGAGTGCGGCGGAGTACGAGGAACGCTGCGCCGAGGAGGTCTGCGGACTGTGTCTGCGCCTGTGGGCGGATTATGCTTGGATGAAGGGCTACACCGACAGGCCGTTCATTCCCCACAGGTCTCACGAAGCTGTCGCTACCTGAGATTCCCTTGAAAGACGTTCGTTCCCGGCGTTGCGTATTTGTCTCCCACTGCACACTCGCGCAGTGCGTGATGGCTGAGGGCGTCGTACGCCATCACCCGGCCATCATGCGACCGGTCGTGGAGTTCTGCCTCGCAAACGACATCAACATCGTCCAGATGCCCTGCCCCGAGACGCAGTGCGCGGCGGGCGGACTTGGCAGACAACCTCACGGCAAGAGCTGGTATGAGCGCAACGGCTTGCGTGATACGGCGGCCGCCATAGCAGCAGGGCAACTCGATTACATGGAGCGCTTGCGCGCGGCCGGCATTGAAATTTTAGCTGTGATTGGAGTCGAGTTCTCCCCGGCTTGTGCGGTGACGTTCCTCAACAAGGGACGGTCGATTGTGCGCGACGAGGGCATTTTTATCGAGGAACTCAGAAAGGGAATGGCCGAACGTGGCTTAGAGGTCGCCTTCATTGGTGTCGCCGCCAAGTGGGAGCGGCGGATTGAGCGGGACCTCCGAGCCCTGCTCACCAGGCGCGATGGAGGCCGGTCCGGGGTTGCCGAGCATGTCGACGCCTGATGTTGCGTGGGAGTGGGAGGAGCGTGGGGGGTGCTATCGAGCCACGATCGCCTCGGGCCCCTCAAGTTCGTCTTGGCTGCGCGACACTGTGCTCAAGCCCGAGATCGTACGCCTGCTAGGTGATCGCAGCGGCGACCGCGTGCTCGATGCAGGTACGGGAAATGGCTGGCTCTTCGAATTGGTAAACATCGGCGAGCGTCACGCCTGTGACATCGTGAAGCCTGAGAACGTGCGGTCGGACGTAGCGTTCGTCCAAGCGAACATCGCCAATCTGCCTTATCCGGCGAGCCACTTCGACGCGGTCGTCGCCAGCATCATACTGTGCTACTGTGAAGATCTGGACGTGGTTGCGGCCGAATTGCATCGGGTGACGGCGGCTGCAGCAACACTTGTGGTCGCCCTCGTGCACCCGCACTTCTACCGCACTGGCGAAGCGCTTGACGGCGATCGGTACATGATCGAAGCCGACCTTTCTCGTCCCGAGCGATTTGATATCGTGATCGGCGGAATGGCAGGTCCCTTCACATATTATCGGCGTTCTATCCCTGATTACGTCAATGCGCTGATCGGCGCAGGGTGGGAACTCGACGAGATGACGGAGCTATTCGTTCCCCGAGCCGAGTATGAAGCGCGGTTCCGCGCTAGGGATCTTGTGCGGCGCTCGACGCGTGTGCCTCTATTCGTGACAATGGCGCTAACCAAGCCTTAGAGGTGTGGTCTATCTCTATGCGGGGGCTGGCGCCTACCGGCCGCGTATCGAAAGTCCGATATGGAACATGCCGATCACAGTACCGCGAAGCGTGAGCACGTAAGCCTTCCCGTCGGCATCGTGCAGATCGAGGATCTGGCGCAGCTCAGAGCGGCGATTGAGATCTGGATCGATCGGGCGGCAAACGCTGTGTGGGGATTCCGTCGCGACGACGGCACCTTCTGGATTAACTCGAAGGCGGCGGCCAAAAGTGGGATCCCGCCGCACATCACGACGGCCGCGCGGGCGTACATCGCACTCCAGAACGCGCATCGCGCCAAGGGTCAAGACGCAAAGCCGTCAGTGGGCGACTGGGTGAATCGGTTCTCACATTTCGTCAACCAGCTCCACATGGAATGGCATAGGGAAGACAAAATTCGATTTAAGGAGTTGCATGAGGAACAGAAAGCGAAGGTCAATACGTTCGACGTCGCGCATTTTGCCGATTTCATTCAAGTCGCCGAGTACATTAGCCGCTTCGAGCTTTCAGAAGACCCAATTCGTGTCGTAATCGCCAGAAAAAGACGCAATGGTCGGTCATCTGCTAGCGACGAGCCGTCTGGTGGTGACACATCAAGCAGTGAGAACAGTAGCTCACAGCCCGATCAGAACGGTGGGCTTCGTGAGGCGATTATCGACCATTTAACGGCCGCCCTCGCGAAAGCTAGTCAGGCAACCGATGAAGGGGTGCCTCGCACGGGCGAGGTCCAGTTCGACGATCGGCCAGAGTCGGCCCACTACTTCGCGACGCTTCATGCGCTCCGTGCAATACACGCGCTCGGTGCGCCCCTTCCGCGCAACGTGCCGAGGATCGTTGAAGGTGCACGCGCATTTGCGGTCGAACAATGTTTCTTTTATCAGCGCGGCGCGACTCACCGGCAGGACGCGCTCCGCCTCGCGTTCGCTTGCTCCATCTACGCCATTTATGGAGAGCATGTCGACCAAAGACTTTGCCTGGCAATCATCGAAGCGCTTCATCAAGCGCAACAGGAGAACGGCAATTGGCCGGCCACGCACCCAGTGCTCCGCGAGAACGACCGACCGTGGCACATCGCGAGCCATGAGGTCGCGCTGTGCCTAACATGGCTGTACTTCCAGCCGAAGTTGCCAGATGCGGCGAGGCCACTGCTCGTGTCGATGATGCGTCGGTACCTGCTAGACGCCGTCGCCCCGACGTTCTTTCGAGCGCCGACTGACCTGCCCGCGGACCCCAACTCGAAACTATTCGATGGATGGCAGGACGACCACACCGTCGGTACCGAGACGACCGTCGGGTGGGCGACAGCGATCGTCTGCCATTTCCTCGCGAATTTCAGCCAAGTGCTGGACGACTGGATCAACCGTCGCATTATCGAGGATCTCAATCTCAAACTAACGACCGAGGGTTATCTGATCGACGACGTTGTGGGCAAGCCTGCTGCTCGGTGGCAGCGGAACTTCGGAAAGCCGACGCCCCGAGAAGTTATAGTTAAAGGCGCGGAAGTAGCCGAAACCAAGGAGATTCGTGATCGAAAAACGGGAGAGGTGTGGCCGGATTTGCCCCCACACGCGTGGGCTCGCGAGAAGCCAACCGCGGACGACCTGGCGAAAGCCATCTTTGAGAACTGGACAGATCCATCACTCGGCTGTGCCATTTCGAAAGGGATCGCGAGGGTGGCGCTGGTTCCGATCCTTTCAGCTCCCGACCAACGGCCAGAAAAGGACAGGTACGCCGGACTATTGCCAGGCCAGCCTGGAACCAGGAAAACAAGCCTCGTAGGTCACATCGCGAAAACTATCCACTGGCCTAAAATTGCCGTGCCTGCGTCGCTCATTTTCGCGAAGGGCTTCGATCAGATCGAGGCTCAGGCGAATGAGGTCTTCGACCGTCTTAATCATCTACGGCGCTGCGTCATCTTCTTCGATGAATTCGAGGAGTTCTTCGTATCACGCAAACCGGAGCAAGGGCAGGAGACTTTGGACACGAGTTATAAGATGCGCACGATCGCGGCATTCACCACCTCGGCGATGCTGCCGAGACTCCAGCAACTACACGACCAACGGCGATGTCTCATTTTCCTTGCCACGAATCATCCCGATAAGATCGACTTTGCCATAAAGCGCCGCGGAAGATTCGACTTCCAAATCGAAATTAATCATCCCACCGCGCGTCGGCTAATAGAGTACCTGAACGATATGCCGACGAAGGCGGAGGAATTTACTGAGCTCCACAAGCTCTCCGATCCCGTTCGGCGGAAGGTGAAGGACGCAGTGCTACGGGCCGTTGAGAGGGAGCTCAAAGATAATCCAGATCGAGAGATCAGATTCGCATGGGTGGAGGATTTGCTGAAGAACCAGCGTCATGTCGAGAACCCAACGTTCGAGAGCGATGTGCGCGAGGCGCTCATTAGACTCATGAACTCGCCCACCCCTGACGAGCCGCCCGGGATAGAGGGCCTGGGCCTGTGATTCCGTTATACGTCGCCTTCGAGGGAATCGACGGGTCCGGCAAGGATACTCAGCTGGCGTTGCTTGCACGGCGCCTCGATCGCGAGGGCATCACTCCCATCATTCTGCACGAGCCGAGCTACGGGGTGCACGGTCGTCAAATTCGTGCCAGCCTAAGCTCGATCACAGAAAACGTCGAGGAGCAGCGTGCGCTGTTCACCGCAGACCGGATCGATCACGTGGCGAAAAAGATCGCCCCGGCACTCGCGTTCGTCCGAGCCAATCCCGGGTTCGTCATACTACAGAGCCGGTCGATCCTATCGGCGGCTGCTTACCAACCTCGTTGCGTCGGGGACGACGGCCTGCGGGATACGATCCAGGCGGAACTTCGTATCGCGCCGATGCCGGACGCTATTATCGTTCTTGAGCTTCCGATGGAAATCGCGCTGGACCGGATTGCGAAGAAAGGCGGTCCGACCCCCCTCGAGCGTCCTGACCGATTAGCAGCCGCAAGTGGGCGATACAGGAGGCTTTGCGAGCTTTTACCAGTCTGCCGACTAGTCGATGCGACCGGCCACCCCGCGAGCGTCGCCTCGCGCGTGTATTCCGCTTTACAGCGCGATTGTAACAACCATTAGTCTCCCACAATCTTTAAAATTTCCCGGAAGTTCGGCATACATGTGAGGCCGCTCGCAAGCAAGCCGGCGCCTTCAACATCCGCACACAAGCGGGCCCGGTTCACGTTGACCCAGAGTAATGCTCGCCTCCTTACCAGGTTCCTTCACCCCATCGCGGCGCCGGGGTCGATGCGCTGCGGCGCGTAGCCGTCGGCCTCGAGCGCGGCAAGGATCGCGTCCGCGTGCGCCCGGTCGCGCGTTTCCACCGTCACGTCGAGGCGGGCGCCCTTCGCGGGCACGTCGAGAAACAGGCGCTTGTGGTCGACCGCGAGGATGTTGGCGTCGAGGGTGCCGAGCCGTGTCGCGATCACGCCGAGCACGCCGGGCCGGTCCGGGATCGTCAGTCGGAACGAAACGATGCGGCTCTCGCGCTCGAGTTCGCGCACCATGATCGACGCGAGGATGCGCGGATCGATGTTACCGCCGGTGAGCACGAGGCCGACGCGTTTGCCGCGGAAGGGCTCCGGGGCATCGAGCAGCGCGGCAAGGCCGGCGGCGCCGGCACCCTCTGCCATGGTCTTCTGCAAGGTCATATAGGCGTTGACCGCGCGCTCGAGATGCACCTCCTCGACCACGACGATGTCGGCGACGAGGGCGCGCACGATCGGCAAGGTCAATGCCCCGACATCCTTGACCGCGATGCCTTCGGCCACGGTCGGACCGCCGAGCGGGCGCGTCTGCCCGCGCAGCGCGTTCAACATGGACGGAAACGCCGCGCACTCGACGCCGACGATGGCGATTTCGGGCTTTGCGCTCTTGGCCGCGACCGCCATTCCGGAAATCAAACCGCCGCCGCCGATCGGCACCACCAGGACATCCAGCTCCGGGACTTCCTTCAGCATCTCGAGCGCGACCGTCCCCTGCCCGGCGATGACCAGGGGATCATCATAGGGATGCACCCACACGAGCCCGCACGACTGCGCCAGCTCCTCGGCGCGCGCGTGCGCTTCGGCGATGGTTTCGCCTTCGAGCACCACCTGGGCGCCGTGCGCCTCGGTCGCCGCGATTTTCACGAACGGCGTCGGCTCGGGCATGACGATGGTGGCGGGAATCGACAGGCGTGCCGCGTGGTACGCGACCGCCTGGGCATGATTGCCGGCCGACATGGCGATGACGCCGCGCCGGCGTTCCGTCGCCGACAACGAGGCGAGCTTCGCCAGCGCCCCGCGTTCCTTGAACGAGTTGGTGACCTGGAGGTTTTCGTATTTGACGTAGACTTCCGCGCCGGTCAGGGCGGAGAGCCGCGGCGCCGGCAGCATGGGCGTGCGCAGCACATGGCCGTCGATGACGCGGCGCGCGGCTTCCACGTCGGCAAGCGTGGTGCTCAAGCGATCCCTCAACGTCACACCTCGCGCGGCTGCGGCCCGGAAAACCCGAGCAGGCCGCCCGGGCGCAGCACGAACACAACGATGAGCAACGAGAACACGACGACGTCGCGAAATCCGATGTCGAAATAGGCCGACCAAGCGCCTTCGATCAAGGCGACCAGCACGCCGCCGAGGAACGCGCCCGACACCGAGCCGATGCCGCCGAGGACGGCGGCGACCAAGGCCTTGAGGCCGAGCGAGGTGCCCATGGCGAAGCCGATATTGCCGTAATAGACGGCGATGACCCAGCCGGCCAGCCCGGCCAGAGCACCCGCGAGCACGAAGGTCGACGCGAGCAGCCGTCGCGGGGAAACGCCGAACAGGGCGGCGGCCGCCGGATCGTCGGCAAAGGCGCGCCACTCTCGCCCGAAGCGCGAGCGCGCCATGAGGCGAAGCACGACGATGGCGGCGCCGAGCGCCGCGACGGCGATGATGATTTGCATCGGCGTCACCGTCACGACGAAGCCGCCGGCGCGCGCGAGCGGCAGCGCCTCGTTGAAGAGCGACGGAAACCAGTGCTCGTGCGACCCGCCGGCGAGCCGCAGGAATTCCTGAATCGTGATCGACAGCGCGACGGTCGCCACCAGGATCGGCTGCCCGAGGCGATGGCGCGCGTGCAGCGGCGCGACGATGCTCACCCCGGCAAACCAGCTCCACAATGCCGCCAAGGCGGCGCCCAGCGTGAGCGCGATCGCGATGCCGGTGATCGGATCGGCGAGCCCAAACGCAGCCGCCACGGCGACGGCGGCGAGCGCCCCGAAGGCGCCGATCACCGTGATGTCGCCGAACGTCAGATTGATGCGTCCGATCAGGCCGTAAATGAGCGAATAGGCCGTGGCGAGCAACGCGTAGGAGGCGGCGAGCGCGACCGCATTGAGGAATTGCTGGAGCGCGTAGGCGGCTGTCATCGAGACTTCGGGAACCGAGGCCAGCGCCTCGCTCGGCGTTGCCGCTGCGCTCGCGGCCGTGCCGAGCCAAAATCGCTTGAGATAGATCAGCCGGGCTTCGCCGAGCGGGCCCTCATCGGTGTCGACCGCGACGAGATCGAGGCGGCGGCTGGTGAACACGCTCCCGCCGAAGCCGCAGATCACGTGCCGGCGGCGCACGGGCTGGCCGGACTCGCGCGCGTCGTAATCGATCCGCACGCCCATGCGGCCGAGCGCGGCCGGCGTCGCGTTTATCTCGCGCAGCGTGGTGCCGTCCGGGTGCAGCGCCTGAAGCACTTGCCGGCAGACGCGCAGCTGCTCGCTGTCGACCGATCCGAGGCAGCCGGAGAGCGGAAGCAGCAACAGCAGGACGGCGAAACAGTAGCTGCGGCGCATGGACAAGGATAACCGGCGGACAGCGGACGTCGTAGCCCGCATGGGGCGAAGCGAAATGCGGGTTCCTCGCGGCACAAGACCCCGGATTTCGCTTCGCTTCATCCGGGCTATCGAGTGGCCCGCTCCCCTTGCGTCAAGGCCGGCGCGGGCCCATTTTGGCGCGAATGGCGAGGTGGCCGGATGGCCGATAACGAGGCGAAACGGATCGGCGTCACGATCGAGGTCAAGCCGCACGCCTACGATCCGCTCACCATGCCCGAGCTGTTCGAGGGCGTGTTGGCGCGGCGCGTCGTGGCGTTCTGCATCGACGTGGTGCTGATCGCGACCCCCGCGCTGTTCCTTGCCCTGTTCATCCTGGTGCTGGGCATATTCACACTCGGGCTCGGCTGGTTCTTCTTCTTGTTGTACTGGCCGGCCGTGGTCGTCTGGGCGCTGGTTTATTACGCGATGGGCTTCGGCAGCGCGGAATCGGCGACCATCGGCATGCGCGTCATGGACCTGCAAATGCGTACCTGGTACGGCGCGCCCGCCTATGCGCTGCTCGGGGCCGTGCACGCCGTGGTGTTCTGGATCACCTGCTCGGTGCTCACCCCGCTCATTCTGCTGGTCGCCTTGTTCAACGCGCGCCGGCGCCTGCTCCATGACATGTTGGCCGGTACCATCGTGATCAACAACGAGATGCGGGCGGACGCGCTGCGCGCCGCCCGCCGGTCCATGTGATGGGCCGGTGCGGCCGGCCGACGCTCTCCACCCGTTTGACGCGAGCGAGCGAGCGCGCAATGCTTGGGGCCGATCCGGACAGAGTCCCGGACAGATGACGCCATGGTTCCGTGACCCAGCACTCGCGCGACACCCCGCAATTCTACCTGACGGCCCCCTCGCCGTGCCCGTATTTGGCCGGCCGCGAGGAGCGCAAGGTGTTCACTCACCTCGTCGGCGAGCGCGCGCCCGAGCTCAACGACCTGCTCACCCACGGCGGCTTTCGTCGCAGCCAGTCGATCGCCTACCGGCCTGCCTGCGAGACCTGCCGCGCGTGCGTGTCGGTCCGGGTGGTGGTCGAGGACTTCCGCACCAGCCGCAGCATGCGGCGCGTACTCGACCGCAACAGCGACCTCATTGCCGAGATGCGCGTGCCGGTACCGACCTCGGAGCAATATTCGGTGTTCCGCAGCTATCTCGACTCGCGCCATCGCGACGGCGGCATGGCCGACATGACCGTCCTCGACTATGCAATGATGGTGGAAGACAGCCACGTGGAGACGCGCATCGTCGAATTTCGCCGGCGCGGTGCTGACAGCCGCATCGGCGGGCGCGGCAACGGCCCCCTGCTGGGCGTTGCGCTCACCGACGTGCTCAGCGACGGCTTGTCGATGGTCTATTCGTTCTTCGATCCCGACGCCGGCGCCCGTTCGCTCGGCACCTTCATCATTCTCGATCACGTCGCGCGCGCCCGCCGCCTCGGCTTGCCCTACGTGTACCTCGGCTATTGGGTGAAGGGCTCGAAGAAGATGGATTACAAGGGCCGCTTCCTGCCGCAGGAACGGCTGAGCGGCGACGGCTGGATGCGGGTGGAGAGATAGCGCCGCGACTTGCGCCAAGGCGCAGCTTTACTCTTGGAGCATGATCTTTTCCGAAAATCGGTGTCCACTTTTCGGGATCATGCTCTAGAGAAATCCTTCGGGCGGCATGCCGAGCAGAACCTGCCCGACCTCCTCGTAGTGGGAAGTGCGCGACTGAATCTGCTGGGAGAGCGTGTGCATGTCGCGGAAGCGGCGCTCGAACGGACTGCCCGGAAAGATCGCGTCCACCCCCGCCGCCTTATAGGCAAAATCGGCGACCTTGATCGCCCCTTGGATCGCGTTGGTGCAGGCGAGCCGCACACGCGCGCGGTCGGCGACCTCGATCGGTTCGCTGTCGTCCGCGCGCGCGTAGATCGAGGCCAGGGTTTCGATGAGATAGGCCCGGGCAGCGCCGAGGCGCGCCTCCGCGCGCGCCACCTCGGCCTGCACGACCGCGTTGTCGGCAAGACGCGCGAGCCCGCGCGGCGCCTTGGTTCCGGCGAGCGCGACGAAGGCTTCGAACATGGCGCGCGCGATCCCGAGCGCGACGCCGGCGACGCCGACCGCGTAAAGCCCCGGCATGGTGAAGGCGTAGAGCGGCCCGGGCTCCCGGCGCGAGGTCGGATCGGCACGCGCCCCGCTGAACGCCTCCGCCACGAACACGTCGTTGACGCGATAGGATTCCGATCCTGTGCCGCACAGCCCGATGGTGTTCCAGGTGTCGAGGATGGTTGCCTCGCGCGCCGGAAACAAAAGCGTGCGCACGATCGGCTTGCCGCGCGCGTCGCGGCGGATCGATCCGTCGGCCTCGACGACCTGACCATGCGCGCCCATCCAGCTCGCGTGCCGGCAGCCGCTGGCAAAATCCCAAGTGCCGCTGATGCGATAGCCGCCCGGAACGGCGCTCGCCCGCGTCGCGTTAGGCGGCCCCCAGGCCACGGTGCTGGAGGGATCGGCGAAAATCGTGCGCGCCACGGCGGGTTCGAGATAGGCCGCGATCAGGGCGGCGCTGTTGGCCACGAATACGTTCCATCCGGTCGAGCCGTCGTGGCGCGCGAGCTCCTCGATCGCCAAAAGGTAGTTCGCCGGGTCGATCTGATCGCCGCCCGCCGAGCGCGGCAACAGCATGCGCATGAGGCGCGATTCGTGCAGCCGCGCCAGCAGCGGCTCGGGAAGGCGGCGGCCGGTCTCGATTGCGTCGGAGGCCGCCGCGATCGCCGCCTTGAGATCGCGCGCCCGCGCGACCGGGTTGGAACGGTCCTGGTCGTCCATGCGCCGGCTATTGCGACGAAGGCGCCGCACGGTGTCAACGGCCCTACGGACGATTCCACGCCGCGTGCCGGCCGGCTGGCGCTCGACGAGACGGCGCGAGTAAGGAAGAATAGACGATCCAAGAGACGGCACAGCACGGGGGGATACATGCCGCTGCCGAGCAATATCGACGCCACCAGCCCCAAATTCTTACGCGACAAATACGCGATCGTCGGGGTGGGTGAGACGGCCTACATGCGCGGCTCGGGCAAGACGACGCGTGCGCTCGCCACCTGGGCGGTCCGCAACGCCGTCGAGGACGCCGGCCTCAAGCCGTCCGACATCGACGGCATGCTGTCGTACCAATCGGGCGACTCGGTGTTCGCACCCTTCGTGGCCGGCGATCTCGGCATCCGTCTGAACTTCTACATGGACGTGTTCGGCGGCGGCTCATCGACCGAGGCGCTGGTGGGCATCGCCATGGGGGTGATCGAAGCCGGGCTGTGCAAGTCCGTGGTCATCTTCCGCGCCATGAACGGCTATTCGCAGGTGCGCATCGGCGGCACCGGCGTGCGCGCGGCCGCCCCGGTGTCGGGCGACATGCTGCACAGCCGCGCCTACGGCTGGCAGAGCGCCGGGCAGATGTTCAGCCCGACCTTCATGCGCCACATGTACGACTATGGCACGCGGCCGGAGCAGGTCGCGGCCGTCAAGGCGATCCACAGCGAGCACGCTTCAAACAATCCCAAGGCGCTCTACAAGCAGCGCTACACGGTCGAAGAGGTGCTGAGCAGCCGGATCATCTGCAAGCCGCTGCATCTGCTCGACTGCTGCGTGGAGAGCGACAACGCCAACGCGATCATCGTCACCAGCGCGGAGCACGCGCGCAACTGCCGCCATCCCCTGGCGCTGATCCGCGGCGTGGTCGGGCGCTGCAACAAGCCGCGCATGGACATGCATTATCAGCATGGACCGATCTCGACGGTCGCCGGCCGCTATGCGCGCGAGATCCTGTGGCCCAATTCCGGCGTCGGCCCCGAGGACGTCGACGTCACCGGTTCCTACGACGCGTTCACGTTCACGACGATGCTGCAGCTCGAGGACTACGGTTTCTGCAAGAAGGGCGAAGGCGGCCATTACGTGAGCGACGGCACCATCCGGCTCGGCGGGCGCCGACCCAACAACACCAGTGGTGGCCATCTGTGCGAGGGCTACACCCATGGCATCAACATGGTGATCGAGAACGTACGCCAACTGCGCCACGACGCCGACGATTCTTGCCCCGTGGGATCCGACGGCAAAAGGCGCCACACCTATGACTATCGCGAAGGAGGCTGCCGCCAGGCGAGGAACGTCGAGGTCACCGCCAATCTCGGCTGGGCCATGCCCGGCACCGGATCGGCCATGGTGATGCGGCGCGGGTGAAGGGGGAACATCATGACAGTAAGCGCCAAGTATCTCGACATGCCGCTCGACATCAGCGGCCTCGACACGGAAAACCTGGAATATTTCCGCTACTGCGCGGAGCATAATTTTCATCTGCAAAAGTGCACGGCCTGCGGGCTCGTGCGCTATCCGCCGACGACGGCCTGCCCGTGGTGCGCCAGCCCCGAGTCGCGCTGGGTCGCGGTCGAAGGCCGCGGCAGCGTCCATTCCTACAGCGAGGTGCATCACGCGATTCAGCCGGCGTTCAAAAAGCACACGCCTTATCTCATCCTGCTGGTCGATCTCGACACACAGAAAGGCGTGCCGAGCGCGGACGAGGCGATACGCGTCGTCGGCAATCTTGCCGCCGCCGACGGCGTGCTGGCGCCACCCGACGTGGTGCGCAAGGTCGGCATCGGCACGCGCGTGCGCATGGTATTTTCCGACGTGGCGCCCGGCCTCGCGCTGCCGCAATGGACGATCGACGAAACCGCGCCGCCCGGCACACCGACGTGGCGGTATCCGCAGGAGTAAGCGGGCGGCTACCCTAGCCCCGGCAGCGGTACCCCGGCCGTCAGCAGCAGCAGCACGACGTTGAGCGCCGTCACCACGAGTGCGGCCGCGATCGCGGCCACGTTGGTAAGGGGAGCGTTGGCGAACACCCCCATGACGTCGCGCCGCGCGGTGAAAATCAGCAGCGCGACCATCGGCAGCGGCAGCACCAGGCTGAGCACCACCTGGCTGAGGACGAGCGCCTGCGTCGCGTTTACTCCGAGCGCGACGACCACGAAGGCCGGGATCATGGTCACCAGCCGGCGAACCCACAGCGGGATCCGGAAGCTGACGAAGTCCTGCATGATCACCTGGCCGGCCATCGTGCCGACGACCGAGCTCGACAAGCCCGACGCCAGGAGAGAAATGAGGAACACGACGGCTGCGCCCTCGCCGAGCAGCGGAATGAGCGTGCGGTAGGCGGTGCCGATATCGGCAATGTCATTGTTGACGCCGTCGTGAAACACGACGGCCGCCATGGCCACCATCGCCATATTGATGAGTCCGGCAATGCCGAGCGCGAACAGCACCTCGGCATTGGAAAAATGCAGCACGCGCCGCCGCTGCGCGTCGGTCGTGGTGGGAACGCGATTCTGCATCAGGCTCGAATGCAGATAGATCGCGTGCGGCATCACGGTCGCGCCGATGATGCCGACCGCAATCGTGACGCTGTGCGGCCCCGCCAGCGAGGGAACGACGGCGTGGTAGGCGAAAGCCGCCCAGTCGGGCGGCCCGATCACCAACTCGATGAGATAGCTCACGCCGACGACGCCGACGAACGCACTGATCAGAAGCTCCATCGGGCGGAATCCGCGCCCCTGCAGGAGCAGCATCGCGTAAGTGAGAATCGCAACTACCAACAAGCTTGGCAGCAGCGGCAGCTTGAACAGGAGCCCAAGCCCGATGGCGGCGCCGAGAAATTCGGCAAGATTCGTCGCCATCGCGGCGATCTCGCTCGCCACCCACATGGCGTAGACCACCGGCGGCGGAAAATGGCGCCGGCAGTGCCCGGCGAGACTCTGCCCCGTCACCACGCCGAGCTTGGCCGAGAGCGCCTGGAACAACATGGCGGTGACGTTCGCAACCAGGACGACCCACAGCAGCAGGTAGCCGAAGCTCGCCCCGGCCTCGATGTTCACGGCGAAATTGCCGGGGTCCATGTAGGCGACCGAGGCGATCACCGCCGGCCCCAGGAACGGCAGGAAGCCGCGCAACCCGCCGCGCCGGCCTTCCAGCACGGCGCGACCGGCCGCCATGGTCCGTTCGGTCGTCAGCTGGCGAGCCGCAGTGTCGTCCATCCGCAATCCTGTCACGCTCAGTCAGCACTAAAATAGCTTATTGCGAATAATTCGCAATTGCAAAACGCAAAGCCACGGGGCGGTCATGGGCAAAGGGCGAAATCGGGCTACTTGCCCTCCCCGCCCTTCCCGTTTTCCGGCAGCCGGCCGAACTTGTTGATCTTGGGGAAGCCTTTGGGCGCGAGGCGCCCGGCGTCCGCGCGATTGCCGCGCCAGTCGGCGAGCTCCCGCATGGCAACCGTGAACACGCGGCCGGCGGGGTCGACCCAGGTGAGCCCATCCTCCGCCTTGAACGTCTTCACGTCGGAAAGGCCGCCGTCCTTATAGCGCTGCAGGCGCACGCCCCTCCCGCGGCCCATCTCGGGCACCTGGTCGAGCGGGAAGATCACCATTTTGCGGTTCTCGCCCACGCTCGCGGCGAGTTCTCCTTCGACCGGCGCGATCGCCCGCGCCTCGTCCGGCAAGGCGACGTTGAGCACCTGCTTGCCCTTGCGGGTGTTGGCCAAACACTCGTCCTCGTTCACCACGAAGCCGCGGCCGGCGCCGCTCGCCACCAGGAACTTGCGGCCGCCGCGGAACGGAAACACCGCCACCAAGTCAGCCTCCTGCTCGAGATCGAAGAACAGCCGCACCGGTTCGCCATGCCCGCGGCCGCCCGGGAGCTTCGAGGCCTCGATCGTGTAGAAGCGGCCGTTGGTCGCAAACACGAGAAGCTTCGAGGTGGTCTCGGCGAAAAACGCGAGCTTGAGTCGGTCGTCCGCCTTGAAGGCGATCGCCGAGAGATCGGTGACGTGGCCCTTGAGCGCGCGAAACCAGCCCTTCTCCGACACCACCACGGTGACCGGCTCGCGCTCCACCATCGCGGCTTCGATCGCGGCTTCGTCGTGCTCGGGCGCTAAAGCAAACGAGGTGCGCCGTTTGCCCAGCGGCGTCTTCGGCCCGAACTTGGCGCGCACGTCTTTGATCTGGTCGGCGACGGTCTTCCACTGCTGGTCCTCCGAGCGCAGCAGGCCCTCGATCGACTTCTTCTCGGCGCGCAGGTTCTTGTCTTCCTGGCGGATCTCCATTTCCTCCAGCCGGCGCAGGTTGCGCAGCCGCATGTTGAGAATCGCGTCCGCCTGGACGTCGCTGAGCTTGAACGTCTTCATCAGCACCGGTTTGGGCTCGTCCTCGCTGCGGATGATTTTGATGACCTTGTCGAGGTTGAGATACGCGACGAGGTAACCGCCCAGCACCTCGAGCCGGTGCTCGATCTGCGCCAGGCGATGGCGCGAGCGCCGCACCAGCACCTCGCGCCGATGACTGAGCCATTCGCTCAGGGCCTCGGCGAGGCCGACCACCTTGGGGACGCGGCCCTTCACCAGCACGTTCATATTGAGCGGGATGCGGCTCTCGAGTTCCGTGAGCTTGAACAGCGATTCCATCAGCAGCGCCGGATCGACCGTGCGCGCGCGCGGCTCGATCACCAGCCGGATGTCTTCGGCGGACTCATCGCGCACCTCGGCGACGAGCGGCAACTTGCGTTCGTTGAGCAATTCGCCGAGCCGCTCCATCAGCCGCGACTTCTGCACCAGCCAGGGAATTTGCGTCACCACGATCACGTAGGTGCCGCGGCCGGTCTCTTCCTTGTGCCAGCGCGCGCGCACGCGGAACGAGCCGCGCCCGGTCGCATAAGCCTCGGCGATCGCCTCGGGAGGGTCGACCACCACGCCGCCGGTCGGAAAGTCAGGGCCCGGGACGAATTTGAGCAGGTTGCGGCTGCGCGCCTTCGGGTGCTCGATGAGGTGCAGCGCGGCGTCGCACAGCTCCGCGGCGTTGTGCGGCGGGATCGCGGTTGCCATGCCGACTGCGATGCCCTGCGCGCCGTTGGCGAGCAGGTTGGGGAAGGCGCCGGGCAGAACCACCGGCTCCTGGGCCTGGCCGTCGTAGTTGGCGCGGAAATCGACGGCGTCTTCCTCGATGCCGTCGAGGATGAGGCGCGCGACTTCGGTCAGGCGCGCCTCGGTGTAGCGATAGGCCGCCGGATTATCCCCGTCGATGTTGCCGAAGTTGCCTTGGCCGTCGATCAGCGGATAGCGCGAGTTGAAATCCTGCGCCAAGCGCACGAGCGCGTCGTAGATCGCCTGGTCACCGTGCGGATGGAAATTGCCCATCACGTCCCCGACAATCTTGGCAGATTTCTTGAACGCCGTGCCGGGATCGAGGCGCAACAGGCGCATGCCGTAGAGGATGCGCCGGTGCACGGGCTTGAGGCCGTCGCGCGCGTCCGGCAGCGCCCGGTGCATGATCGTGGAGAGCGCGTAGGCGAGATAGCGCTCCTCGAGCGCCTCGCGGAGCGCGATCTCCTGCACGTCGCCGTGCTCGTCGGGGGGAATCAGCTGCTTGCCCATGGCGGATCGGTACTGCGGCGCCGAGGCGCGAACAAGGCTTCGACGGCGGTCAGGAAGCCGCGGTCATCGCGCTTTAGCCGAAGATCGGCGAATGCGACGGCGTGCGCGCCGCCGCCGCAATGAGCCGTTCGCGCGCCTCCTGCGGGCGCAGGCCGCGCGGCTCGACGAGCATCTCGGCCACTTTGCCGTCGAGGGACTGCGGCTGCGCGCCGCCGAGTTGCTCGCCCTTGCGCATGC
>Ga0153928_1000182_pt1 | contig 32385 bp, 28 predicted proteins | sample TSNJ012MetaG_FD_106656 | JGI IMG/M metagenome (GOLD analysis project Ga0153928, IMG submission 106656) | Attine ant fungus gardens microbial communities from New Jersey, USA - TSNJ012 MetaG | ecosystem: Host-associated > Fungi > Mycelium > Unclassified | place: USA: New Jersey, Wharton State...
GTCCGACAATTCGCCCTGGCCGTGGTCGAACGCGCCCTGGCTGCGCCCGACGCCACGGAAATTGAATCGCAGCACCGCGAAATTGCGATGCACGAAGGCGTAGTAGACCTGATAGACGATCTGATGGTTCATCGTGCCGCCGAACTGCGGATGCGGGTGGAGCACGATGGCGAGCGGCGCATTCTTCTGCCGTGCCGGATGGTATCGCCCCTCGATGCGTCCACCGGGACCGGTGAAAATTACTTCAGGCATGGGTTGAACCTTGATCGACGAACGCGGGGTGCGGGAGAACCGAGACGCACATTCACGGCGCGCTTGACGGCATCGGCGGGCGCACGTAACTATTTAGAACCATTCTAATTTATGGCGGCTGTGCCGTTGCGATCGCGGCGCAAGGCGCTAAACGGCGTGGCAGGGTTTCTAGCACAAGTGCCGGGGCGAAAAGCAAGTCTCGTGAGCAGCAACGCAAAGACGATGACAGAGCGCACCTACCTCGATTGGAACGCAACGGCCCCGCTGCGGCCGGAGGCGCGCGCGGTGATGCTCGCCGCCCTCGATGCGGTGGGAAATCCCTCGTCCGTTCATGCCGAAGGCCGCGCGGCACGCCGCGTCATGGATGAGGCGCGGCGGCGTGTCGCGGCGCTGGTGGGGGCCGAGCCGGCCAACGTCATCTTCACCTCCGGCGGCACCGAGGCGAATGCCACCGCACTCTCGCCGAGCCTGCGCGCGGCGGACGGGCGGCCGGTCGAGGTTCTGCTGGTTTCAGCGATCGAACACCCGTCGGTACTGACAGGCGGACGGTTTTCCGCCGATGCAGTGATGCCGGTGTCAGTCGGCACGGACGGCGTGGTCGACCTTGGCGCGCTGGAGCGGCACCTCGCCGCGCTGGGCCGTGAAGGGCGGCGCGCGCTCGTTTCGCTCATGCACGCCAACAACGAGACCGGCGTGGTGCAGCCGGTCGCGGCCGCGGCGGGGCTGGTGCATGCGGCGGGCGGCCTGCTGCATGTCGACGCAGTGCAGACCGCAGGGCGCATTCCATGCGATATCAACGCGCTCGGCGCCGATCTTCTCACGGTTTCCGGCCACAAGCTGGGTGGTCCCAAGGGCGTCGGTGCGCTGATACGCCGATCCGAGGCGGTGAGTTGGCCCGAGCCCCTGATCAAGGGCGGCGGCCAGGAGCGCGGCACGCGGGCGGGCACGGAAAATGTCGCGGCGATTGCCGGGTTCGGCGCGGCCGCGGCGGCGGTCCGCGACCTTGCCGAGGGGCGGCGGCTTACCGCGCTGCGCGACCGCCTGGAGGCGGCCCTCGTGGCCGAGTTCCCGCAGACCGTCGTCTTCGGCGCGCAGGCTGAGCGACTGCCCAATACGAGCCTGTTCGCGCTGCCCGGAGTGAAGGCCGAGACCGCCGTGATCGGGCTCGACCTCGCCAGGATTGCGGTATCGTCCGGTGCGGCCTGCTCGTCCGGCAAAGTCGCCGCGTCGCACGTGCTCGCCGCCATGGGCGTGCCGGCTGTGCTCGCGCGCGGTGCGGTCCGGGTCAGCCTTGGCTACGGAACGCAAGGTACCGATATTGAGCGGTTTCTTGCCGCTTGGAGGACGCTCGCGCAGGCATTATCTAAGGACTCACGGGACATCGCCGCTTAAGCGCGGCATGGCAGAAGGTAAAACCGTCCGGTCAACGCCTTAGACCATAACCGACAATCCGACCCGCGGGCCTTGACCCCGCAGTGGAGGGGAAAATGCCGGCCGTTCAGGAGACCGTCGAGCAGGTCCGCCGCATCGACGTTGATCAGTACAAGTACGGATTCATCACCGACATCGAATCCGAGCGAGCCCCCAAGGGGCTCGACGAGGACACCATCCGCTTCATCTCGGCCAAGAAGAACGAGCCCGAGTGGATGCTCGCGTGGCGCCTCGACGCGTTCCGGCGCTGGCTGACCATGCGCGAGCCGAAGTGGGCGCGCGTCGACTACCCGGCGATCGACTACCAGGACATGTATTATTACTCCGCGCCGACGAAGAAGCCGGGGCCGAAGTCGCTCGACGAGATCGACCCGGAAATTCTCAAGACCTACGAGAAGCTCGGCATTCCGCTGCGCGAGCAGGAAATCCTCGCCGGCGTGGAGCGCCCGGCGGGCACCTATTCGCGTGTCGCGGTGGACGCCGTGTTCGACTCGGTCTCGGTCGCGACCACTTTCAAGGAAGAACTCAAGAAGGCGGGCGTGGTGTTCATGCCCATCTCCGAGGCGATCCAGACGCATCCCGAGCTGGTGCGGAAATATCTTGGCTCGGTCGTCCCGATCACCGACAACTTCTTCGCCACGCTCAATTCGGCGGTGTTCTCCGACGGCTCGTTCGTCTACGTGCCGCCGGGCGTGCGCTGCCCGATGGAGCTGTCGACCTATTTTCGCATCAACGAGCGCAACACCGGCCAGTTCGAGCGCACGCTGATCATCGCCGACAAGGGCTCCTACGTGAGCTATCTCGAAGGCTGCACCGCGCCGATGCGCGACGAGAACCAGCTCCACGCCGCGGTGGTCGAACTCGTCGCACTCGACGAAGCCGAGATCAAGTACTCGACCGTGCAGAACTGGTACCCGGGCGACGCGCAAGGCCGCGGCGGCGTCTTCAACTTCGTGACCAAGCGCGGCGACTGCCGCGGCCGGAAATCGAAGATTTCCTGGACCCAGGTCGAGACCGGCTCGGCCATCACCTGGAAATACCCAAGCTGCATCCTGCGCGGCGACAATTCGCAGGGCGAGTTCTATTCGATCGCCATCTCGAATGGACGGCAGCAAGTCGATTCCGGCACCAAGATGCTGCACCTCGGCAAGAACACGTCGAGCCGCATCATCTCCAAGGGCATCGCGGCGGGCTCCTCCAACAACACCTATCGCGGGCTCGTGTCGGCGCACCGCCGCGCAACCGGCGCGCGCAACTTCACCAACTGCGACTCGCTCCTGATCGGCGACAAATGCGGGGCGCACACCGTGCCCTACATCGAGGCGAAGAATTCCTCCGCCGTGTTCGAGCACGAGGCGAGCACCTCGAAGATTTCCGAGGCGCAGTTGTTCTACTGCCGCCAGCGCGGGCTCAACGCCGAGGAGGCGGTGGCGCTGATCGTCAACGGCTTCGTGCGTGACGTGCTCCAGCACCTGCCGATGGAATTCGCGGTCGAGGCGCAGAAGCTCATCTCGATCAGCCTGGAAGGCTCGGTCGGCTGACGCACGCCGACGAAGACACACCAAGTTTCAGGAACGCCTATGCCGATGCTGGAAATCAAGAACCTTGCCGTCGAAGTGGACGGCCGGAAGATTTTGGACGGTCTCAATCTCGCGGTGAACGCCGGCGAGGTCCAGGCCATCATGGGCCCGAATGGGTCAGGCAAGTCGACGCTCGCCTATGTGCTCGCCGGCAAGGCGGACTACGCGGTCACCGAAGGGCAAGTGCTGTTCGACGGCGAGGACATGCTCGCCATGGAGCCGGACGAGCGCGCGGCCAAGGGCCTGTTCCTCGCGTTCCAATATCCCCTGGAAATCCCCGGCGTCGCGACCATGACGTTCCTGCGCACCGCGCTCAACGCGCAGCGGCGCAAGCGCGGCGAAGCGGAACTCTCGACGCCCGAGTTCATGAAGAAGGTGCGCGAGTCGGCCGGCAAGCTGGACATCGACATGGAAATGCTCCGCCGCGGGGTCAACGTCGGCTTTTCCGGCGGCGAAAAGAAGCGCAACGAGATCCTGCAGATGGCGCTGCTCGAGCCGCGTCTTGCCGTGCTCGACGAAACCGACTCCGGCCTCGACATCGACGCGCTGCGCATCGTCGCCGACGGCGTCAATCGGCTGCGCTCGCCCCAGCGCGCCATGGTGGTGATCACCCATTATCAGCGGCTGTTGAACTACATCGTGCCCGACGTGGTGCATGTGCTCTCCAAGGGCCGGATCGTGAAGACCGGCGGCAAGGAGCTGGCGCTCGAACTCGAGGCGCGCGGCTACGCCCAGTTCCAGGAAGAGGCGGCGTGAGGTTTTTGAGATGAGCGCCGAGGTACGTCCGATCCGAACCGCGGCCGAGCAGGCGCTCGCCGAGGCGTTTGCCGCCCGCGCGGCGGCGCGCGCGGGCGATCCGCTGGCCGGCCGCCGCGAGGCGGCGTTCCACCGCTTTGCCGCCGAAGGGCTGCCGCACCGCCGCGTCGAAGACTGGAAATACACCGACCTGCGCGCGCTCATGCGCGAGGCAAAGCCGCTTGCAGGGCCGCCGGATGCCGCCGGCATCGCACGGGCGAAAGACGCCGGCGCCGGCCTGCGCGGCGTTGCGGCGCGACGCATCGTCCTCGTCGACGGGGCGTTGGTGCCCGATCTCTCCGATCTCGCCGCGCTGGAACCCGGCGTGACCATCGCCTCGATGGCGCGGGCGCTCGCGGCCGGCGAGAAGGAAGTGGTCGGCCTTATCGGCACCGTGGCGCCGAGCGATGACGTCGCGGCCGCGCTCAACACCGCCTTCATGGGCGACGGCGTGGTGCTGCGGATTGCCGATGGCGTCACCCTGGCGCGACCGATCCACCTGATCTTCGCCTATACGGCGCAGGCCGCAGCGGCCGTATTCGCGCGTTCGCTCATCGTCGTCGGCAAGGGCGCGCGCGCCACGCTGATCGAGAGCCACGAAGGGCCGGACGACCTCGATTATCAGGTCAACAACGCCCTCGAGCTTGAGATCGGCGACGGTGCCAAGGTCGATCATGTGAAGATCGGGACCGAGGGATCGCGCGCGCTGCACATCTCGACCCTGATGGCGGCGCTCGGCGCGCGCGGCGAGTTCAACGACCTGTCGTTCACCACCGGCGGCGCGGTGGTGCGCAATCAGCTCCACGTGCGCTACGCCGGGGAAGGGGCGGCCGCCACGATCGGCGGCGCGAACCTCATCAAGGCGCGCCAGCACGTCGACACCACGATGGTGGTCGACCATGCGGTGCGCGGGGGAACGAGCCGCGAGCTGTTCAAGTCGGTGCTCGACGGCGAGAGCCACGCGGTGTTCCAGGGCAAGATCATCGTGCGCCCGGGCGCGCAGCAGACCGACGCCCGCATGATGACGCGCGCGCTCTTGCTCTCGGAGGCGGCCGAGGCCGACAACAAGCCGGAACTCGAGATTTTCGCCGACGACGTGCAGTGCGGCCACGGCGCTACGGCGGGCGCGCTCGATCGGGACCTGTTGTTTTATTTGAAGGCGCGCGGCATTTCGGCGCCCGAGGCCGAGGCGCTGCTGATCCAGGCCTTCGTCGGCGAGGCGCTCGAGGCGATCGAAAACGAAGATCTGCGCGCGGCGCTTACCGACGCCGCGGCCGGCTGGCTCAAGACACGCGGGTGAGAGCAATGGCCGATCAGATGCACGCGGCAGTCAACAACGGCGCCTACGACGTCAAGCTCATCCGCGCGGACTTTCCCGCGCTCGCGCTCCAGGTCTACGGCAAGCCGCTCGTCTATCTCGACAACGCCGCCTCGGCGCAGAAGCCGCGCGCGGTGCTCGACCGGCTCGAGCGCGCCTACACCAGCGAATATTCCAACGTGCACCGCGGGCTGCACTACCTCGCCAATGCGGCGACCGAGGCCTACGAGGGCGCGCGCGAGAAGGTGCGCGCCTTCCTCAATGCGGAGCGCGCCCAGGAGATCGTGTTCACCCGCAACGCCACCGAGGCGATCAACCTCGTCGCCTATTCCTTCGGGGTCGACCGGATCAGGCCGGGCGATGAGATCGTGCTCTCGATCATGGAGCACCACTCCAACATCGTGCCGTGGCACTTTCTGCGCGAGCGCAACGGCGCCGTGATCAAGTGGGCGCCGGTCGACGAGGAGGGTAATTTCCTCATCGACGAGTTCGAGCGCCTGCTCACCGAGCGCACCAAGCTCGTCGCCGTTACCCACATGTCGAACGTGCTCGGCACGGTCGTGCCGGTCAAAGAGGTGGTGCGGCTCGCGCACGCGCGCGGCATTCCGGTGCTGCTCGACGGCAGCCAGGCGGCGGTGCACCTCGACGTCGACGTGCGCGACATCGGCTGCGATTTCTACGCCTTCACCGGGCATAAGCTTTACGGCCCGACCGGCGTGGGCGTGCTCTACGGCCGTTATCACCATCTCGAGGCCATGGCGCCGTTCAACGGCGGCGGCGAGATGATCCGCGAGGTTCACGAGGACCGCATCAGCTATGGCGAGCCGCCGCACAAGTTCGAGGCCGGCACGCCGCCGATCGTCCAGGCGATCGGGCTCGGCGCCGCCATCGATTACGTGCAGTCGATCGGCAAGGCGCGCATCCGCGCGCACGAGAGCGGCGTCATCAAATACGCCCACGAGCGGCTGCGCGAGATCAATTCGCTGCGCATCATCGGCACCGCGCCGGACAAGGGCGCGATCCTCGCGTTCGAGATCAAGGGCGCCCATCCGCACGATGTCGCGACCATCATCGATCGCGCCGGCGTTGCCGTGCGCGCCGGCACCCACTGCACCATGCCGCTGCTCGCGCGCTTCGGCGTGACCGCGACCTGCCGTGCGTCGTTTGCGCTCTACAACACCCGTGCCGAGGTCGACAGCCTTGCGCAGGCGCTGCTCAAGGCGCAGGATTTCTTCGCATGATCGAACAGGACACGAGCGAAGCGACCCTTTCGGCGGAAACCGCGGCCCCTGCCGCGACGAACGGCACGGGCCTGCCCGCGGACGAAGTCGCGCGCCTGACCGACGAGATCATCGCCGCGCTCAAGACCGTCTACGACCCGGAAATCCCGGCCGACATTTACGAACTCGGCCTGATCTACAAAGTCGACATCGCCGACGACCGCAAGGTCACGGTGGATATGACGTTGACGACGCCGAACTGCCCGTCCGCGGCGGAGCTGCCGACGATGGTGGAGAACGCCGTGGCGAGCGTGCCGGGCGTCGGCGAGGTCGCCGTCAACGTCGTGTGGGATCCGCCGTGGGATCAGAGCCGCATGTCGGACGAAGCGCGCGTTGCCCTCAACATGTGGTGACAAAGTTGCGTTCCGGCCCGCGCAGGGCCACATATGAGATCGAACGATTCGAGAGGACACGATGGCCGCACCATCGATAAGACCCCGACCGAAGCTGCAGGTCATGCGCCTGAGCGACGCGGCGGCGGCGCGCATCAAGGACATCTTTGCGCGCGCCGAAAAGCCGATCGCAGCCGTGCGCGTCGGCGTGAAGAACGGTGGCTGCGCCGGCATGTCCTATACGATGGAATACGCGGAGAAGGTCGACCCCGCCGACGAGGTGGTCGAGGACAAGGGCGTGCGCATCCTGATCGACCCCAAGGCCGTGCTGTTCCTGCTCGGCACCGAAATGGACTACAAGGTCGACAAGCTCTCGGCGCAGTTCGTGTTCAACAACCCGAACCAGACCTCCGCTTGCGGCTGCGGCGAGTCGGTCGCGCTCACGCCGGCGTCCGACGGCTCGCTCGAACCGGCACGCTGATCAGGGATCAGCAATCAGGGATCAGCAATCAGGAATCAGGCATCGGACTTGATCCCCGATCCCTGATTGCTGATTCCTGATCAAGCCACCGCGGCGATCGTGGGTGGATCGACCAGCGGATCGGCCTCGCAGATCACCCGATTGCGCCCGTTGCGCTTGCCGGCATAAAGCGCGGCATCGGCGCGTCCGATCAGACTCTGCGCGGTATCGTCCCGCCGCAGGGTCGCAACCCCGACCGAAATCGTGACGCGGCCGAGGTGCTCGCCGGTCGAACGCTTCATCAGCTCCTTGCCCATGACGGCGCGGCGGATGTGGTCGCCGAGCTTGGCCGCCTGCGCAAGTCCGGTGCGCGGCAGCACGACCGCGAACTCCTCGCCGCCGTAGCGCGCCGCCACGTCCTGGCCCTTCACGTTCTGCTTGACCGCCTGGGCCACCAGGCGCAGCACCTGGTCGCCGGTGAGGTGGCCGAAGGTGTCGTTGAATTTCTTGAAGTGATCGATGTCGGTCATCAGCAGGGAGAGTGGATCGCCGCTCTTTGCCGCCTCTGCCATTGCCTTGTCCATGGCGAGATCGAAGAACTTGCGGTTGGCGAGCGTGGTGAGCGGGTCGGTCAGGCTTTCGTGGCGCACCGCTTCGAGATTGTGCTGGAGCTGGCAAATCTCGTGCTTCGACGCCTTCAGGCGGGTCTCGAGCGCCTGGTTGGTCTTCTCCATGTCTTTGGTGGCGATCACCAGGCTTTCGATGATCGTGCGCAGGCCTTCGCGGTCGGCGGCGCCGAGCTTCTGGCTCACGTCGGCGAGGCTTTCGCTGTAGGTCGTCGCTGAGCCGGACGCCGCGTCGATCATCGCCATGATCTGATCGATCTCGTCGACCACCTTGGCGCCGACGTTGTCTATGCGGTCGGTCAGGCGCGTCGCCGAGAGATGCGCGTCGTAGATCTGGTCGATGTCGGCGGCGCTCAGCGTGCCGTTGCGGGCGAGCGCTTCATTGATGTTCTGATTGAGCGCCGTGTTGTAACCGGTCGCGTAGGTGTACCAGATTTCGTAGTTGCGCGGATAAGCCGGCTGGCGCAGCGCTTTTATCTGCTCAAGCGCGATTTGCGCGAACGCCAGCGAGCGCTCGTGTTCGTTATCGTTGACAGGCATTCAAAACGCCCTGCGCGGACCAAAAAAGCCCACACCCCCGTACCGATCCCGCGACGCACCGTAACGTATAGGCGTGAACGGGAAGTAAAGACACGTACAGGTGTTGAAAGGCGCCCGCGCCTGCGCGGCGTAGTTAGCCCCGCGTTATGCTTTTAGGCTTTCACGCGCGAGGGGCGCAGCAGGAAGGCGGGGAGATGACCCGAGGTGTCTTCCGAGCGATCGCGTGGGCCCCGGCCGGATCGGCGATGCGAGCGCGCCTCGTCGATGCGGGCGATCTGCGCGGTGTGCGGGCCGGCCGGCCGTTCGGGCCGTCGCGGCGCGGGCGCCGGGCGCTGACGCTCCTCGCCTTCGGTCCGCTCCGGCCGCGGCGGCGCCTTGGCCCATTCAATGGTCCGCCCGATCAACGTCTCGATCGCGGCGACCGCCTTTCGGTCGGCCGGCGTCACCAGCGTGATGGCGGTGCCGGAACGTCCGGCGCGCCCGGTGCGGCCGATGCGATGAACATAGTCGTCGGCGTGGTGCGGGACGTCGAAATTAAAGATGTGGCTCACGTCGGGGATGTCGAGGCCGCGGGCGGCAACGTCGGAGGCGATCAGCAGGGAGACTTCGCCGCGGCGGAACTGATCGAGCGCCGCCATGCGGGCGGGCTGGTCCATGTCGCCGTGCAGGGCGACCGCGTTGAAGCCGTGGCGCACCAGCGAGCGGTGCAGCACTGCGACCTCGCGTTTGCGGTTGCAGAAGACGATGGCGTTCTTGAATCCGGCCTCGGAGCGGATGAGGCGGCGCAGCGCGTCGCGCTTGTCGTGCGGCTCGCGGCCAGCGGGCGCCAGCAATTGCTTCGTCGTTGCCACGGTGGTCGCAGGCCGTGACACTTCGACCTGTTCCGGATTATGCAGGAAGGTGTCGACGATGCGCCGGATCTCCGGCGGCATGGTGGCGGTGAAGAACAGGGTCTGGCGGGTGAAGGGAACGAGCTTGCAGATACGTTCGATGTCCGGGATGAAGCCCATGTCGAGCATGCGGTCGGCTTCGTCGATGACGAGAAGCTCGACGCCGGTGAGCAGCAACCGTCCGCGCTCGAAATGATCGAGCAGGCGGCCGGGCGTGGCGATCAACACGTCGACGCCGCGCGTGAGCTTGACGTCCTGGTTGTCGAACGAGACGCCGCCGATCAGGAGCGCGACGTTGAGCTTATGATTGACGCCGTATTTGGTGAAGCTCTCCTCGACCTGCGCGGCAAGTTCGCGCGTCGGCTCGAGGATCAGCGTGCGCGGCATCCGCGCGCGGCCGCGGCCATGCTCGAGCATGGTGAGCATCGGCAGCACAAAGGCGGCGGTCTTGCCGGTGCCGGTCTGAGCGATGCCGAGCACGTCGCGCCTTGTGAGCACGTGCGGGATCGCCTGCTGCTGGATCGGAGTGGGGGTGGTGTAGCCTGCCGCCTTAACGGCGGAGAGAACCTTCTCGGATAACCCGAGCTGTGAAAACGACATGTATCCTCGAATCTATGTCCTCCCGGACCGAACTTCCTCGGCCACAGAACGACGGGGTTTGCGCGGGGAAGAGACGGTCGAATCCTGTCGATCCTCCGACCGGCGCCTGGAACATAGTGAGGAACCGCGGAAAGTCAATGGTTTGCAGCGATTTGGCGAAGGTATGGCGCCCTTTAAGTCGAATAAATTGCTAATTTTTCTGCTCCCGACGAACGGCCCCTCCTCGCGCCAATCCGCTGAAATCGCTGCAGGGGTGGCTGCGCCGTAATTCCAGTGTCGCGTCCGGCAGGTTGCCCCGGCCGGCGATATCCGCGATCTTGTGCCCCTCCCGGCGCTGCCGGAACCCCGCCGTCTTGCCTCCAACGCAGTGGAATCGGAAAAATGGCCGTCAACACCAAGCGCGTGTTCTATGTCAAATACCTCGCGCACCAGAGCTATCTCGATACGATCGCTAAGCGGCCGGACATCAAGCTCGACAGGCTGGAAAACGACAGCGCGCCCGCGGCGGTCGAGCCGATTTTCGCGGCCGCCCATGCCTATCAGATCGGCTCCTCGCGCTACGAGATCGCCCCGCATTTTCACGTCACCGCCGATCTCCTCGCCCGCATTCCCAACCTGCTGATCGCCTCGGCCAACGGCGCCGGCTACGACACCATCGACGTGAAGGCCTGCACCGCCGCCGGCGTGCTGGTGCTTAACCAGGCAGGCGGCAACCGCGAGGCGGTCGCCGAGCACGTCATCGGCATGATGCTGACCTTGTCGAAGCGGATTTCCGAATCCGACCGCGCTCTCCGCCGCGGCGACGTTATGGACCGCAACTCCTTCGTCGGCGACGACGTGCACGGGCGTACCATCGGCATCGTCGGACTCGGCCACGTGGGGCGGCGCGTTGCCGAACTCGCGCGCGGCCTCTTCGCCATGCGCGCGCTCGCCTATGATCCCTACCTCTCCGCCGTCGAGATCGCCGAGCGCGGCGCCGAAAAAGTGGAACTCGCCGACCTGCTGCGCCAGGCGGATTACGTTTCGCTCAATTGTCCGCTCACCGACGAGACGCGCGGCATGATCGGCGCGCGCGAGTTCGCGCTGATGCAGCCGCACGCTTATTTCGTCACCACCTGCCGTGGGCACGTGCATGACGAGACGGCGCTGTTCGAAGCGTTGCGCGGCCAACGCATCGCCGGAGCCGGGCTCGATGTGTGGAGCAAGGAGCCGCCGCCGCACGAGCATCCGCTGCTCCAATTCGACAACGTGCTGGCAAGTCCGCACACCGCCGGCATCACCCACCAGGCGCGGGTGAACATGGGCCGCATCGCTGCCGAGCAGCTCATCGACGCCCTCGACGGCAAGCCGGTCTCGCGCGTGGTCAATCCCGAGGTGTGGCCGTTGTACGCCAAGCGGTTCGAGAGCACATTGGGGTTTGCCCCGCGGCAGAAGTAGCGCACGAGGACGCCATGCGTGCAGTGACGTTTCTGGGCAATCGCAAGCTTGAACTCACCGAATTTCCCGATCCTGCGCCGGGCCCCGGCGAGGTGGTGCTCGACATCAAGGCCTCGGGAATGTGCGGGAGCGATCTCAAATTCTACCGCGCCTCGGGCGGCGCCTCGTCGCTCGGCCTCGGCAAGGTGAGCGGACCGATCATCGCCGGGCACGAGCCGTGCGGGATCGTCGCTGCGGTCGGGGAGGGCGTGCCGGAGAACGTCGCGCGCGTGGGCGATCGCGTGATGGTGCATCACTATCACGGCTGCGGCACGTGCGAGCATTGCGTTACGGGCTGGTCGCAAATGTGCATCAACGGCAGCATCGTCTATGGGGCGACCGGCCACGGCGCGCACGCCCCCCTTATGAAGGTGCCGGCCCACACTTTGGTGCCGCTGCCGGAATCCTTGAGCTTTGCCACCGGCGCTGCGATTTCCTGCGGCACCGGCACCGCATTCGGCGCGCTCCGCCGGATGAATCTCTCCGGCCGCGACACGGTCGCGGTCGTCGGGCAGGGACCAGTTGGGCTCTCGGCGACGCAACTCGCCGCCGAAATGGGTGCGCGCGTCATCGCCCTCGACGTGAGCGAGGAGCGCCTCGCCCGCGCCAAGGCATTCGGCGCCGACGTGCTGGTCAACCCGCGGAGCAACGATCCGGTCGGCGCCATCAAGGACGTGACGCATGGGCGCGGCGCCCACGCCACGCTCGATACGTCCGGCGCGCCCGAGGGACGCATCACCGCCGTGCGCAGCGCGCGCGCCTGGGGCACCGTTTGTTTTGTCGGCGAGGGCGGCAACGTGACGATCGACGTGAGCCCCGACATGCTGCGCAAGCAGCTCACCGTTATCGGCTCGTGGACGTTTTCGAAGGTTGGGCAGGCCGAGTGCGCGGAGTTCATCGCCGACCGCAAGATCAACGTCGACGACCTGTTCACCCATCGCTGGAAGCTCGATCAGGCCGAGGAGGCCTATCGACTGTTCGATCAGCAGACCAGCGGCAAGGGCGTATTCCTGATGTAGGCCGTGAGCGCTGGCGCGACCATCCTGCCTGACGCACGGGCGCTGCCGCGCCGCGTCGACGATGCCGAGGCGCTTGAGGAACTGCTGGCGCGTCCCAGCGAGGCCCTCGTTGCCGACCTCGCGCGACTCGACGGCGATATTCTGGTGCTGGGCGCCGCCGGCAAAATGGGCCCCACGCTGGCCTGGATGGCGCGCCGTGCCGCGCCGGCAAAGGGCGTCGTCGCGGTCGCGCGTTTCAGCGAGCCGGGCGTGCGCGACGCGCTCGAGCGCCGCGGCGTAGAGACGATTACTTGCGATCTCCTCGATCGCAGCGCCGTCGAACGGCTGCCGCCGTTCGCGAACGTCGTGTTCATGGCTGGGCGCAAGTTCGGCGCCGAGGGCGACCTGCCGCTCACCTGGGCGATGAACGTGCACGTGCCGGCGATCGTCGCCGACGTTTTTCACCGCGCCCGCATCGTTGCGTTCTCGACCGGCTGCGTTTACCCGTTCGTGCCGGTCGATGGCGGCGGCGCGAGCGAGGACATGGCTCCGGATCCGCCCGGCGAATACGCCATGTCGTGCGTCGGGCGCGAGCGCATGTTCGAGCATTTCTCACAATTGCACGGCACGCCCGGCCGGCTGTTCCGGCTCAACTACGCAATCGATCTGCGCTACGGCGTGCTCCACGACATCGCCTGTAAGGTGCGCGACGGCGTGCCGGTCGACGTGACCATGGGCCACGTCAACGTCATCTGGCAGGGCGATGCGTGCGCGCAGGCCCTGCGCGCGCTCCTTCACTGCACGGCGCCCACGACACCGCTCAACGTGAGCGGACCGCAAACCCTTTCGGTGCGCGTGCTCGCGCATGCGTTTGCCGCGCGCCTCGGCCGCCGCGCCAACATCGTTGGCGAGGAGGCGCCGACCTCCTGGCTCACCAACACGGCGCGCGCCCGGCAGTTGTTCGGGCCGCCGGCGGTGCCGCTCGAAACCATGCTCGACTGGACCGCCGATTGGGTCGCGCGCGACATGCCGAGCCTGGACAAGCCGACCAAATTCGAGGTGCGCGATGGGCGCTACTGAGGCGCTCGCTCAGGCGGCGCTCACGCAAGCCGACGTGCCGGCGGCGCTCGCGCTTTCAGCCAAGGTCGGGTGGAACCAGACCGCCGACGACTGGCGCCTGTTCATCGCTCACGGCCGCACCCTTGGGCTGTTTGATGCGGACGCGGGCCTCGTCGCGACCGCCGCCGCGCTGCCGTACCACAACGGCTTCGGCTACATCTCCATGGTGATCGTCGACACGGCGTGGCTCCGGCGCGGGCTTGCTCGCCGCCTCATGGGCGAATGCATCGAGGCGCTGCGCGGCCAAGGCCGCGCTGCATTGCTCGATGCGACGCCCGCCGGCGCCTTGGTGTACGGCGGCCTCGGCTTTGTCGAACTCGCCACGATGGAGCGCTGGGAAGGCGAGGGCGGTGTGGCAAAGGTCGGCCGCGCAGCCGACCGACTGGCACCCGACGATGTGCACAAACTCATCGAGGCGGATGCGCTGGCGTTCGGCTCGCAGCGGCGGTTTTTGCTGGAAGACTTTCTCGCGCGCCCGGGCACGGCGGCTTGGACCTACGACGGCGGCTCCCTGGTGATGCGACAAGGTTACCGCGCCACGCAGATCGGGCCACTGGTCGCCTCGTCCGGCGACGCCGCACGTGTTCTGCTCGCGACCGCTGTTGCCAACGCAAGCGGCCGCGTGTTCGTCGACCTTTTCACGACCTGGCCCGACCTCACGGCTTTGCTCGAGGCCTCAGGCTTCAGGCGCCAGCGCCCATTCATCCGTATGGCCTTGGACCGAGCGACCTTGCCGGGCGATCCGCAACGCCTCGCAGTCGCTGCCGGCCCGGAGTTTGGATAAAAGCGACCCAGAGTTGCGCCTTTTGCGCGACTGGCGTAACTTGCGTAAATCGCGTAAATCGCTATATTCGAAGTCGAGGGCGTGATATGACCAAGACTAAGGCCGTTCCGGCGTCGGAATTTACTCGTAATTTTGGGCGATACCGACTGGTCGCGCAACGCGAAGCCGTGGAAGTGACCAGCCATGGGCACGTGACTGGCTACTTCGTGCCGGCGGAAGAATATCAGGAATTCTTGCGTTTCAAGGCGCAACGCCGCAGTTTTGCGACAGCCGATCTGTCCGAGCGAGAAGTGCGCGCGATCGCTAAATCGCGCATGCACCCCCGGCACGATTATTTGAATTCTCTTCTGGATCGGAAGTAGTTGCTCTGTGCCTATTCCGGCGCCCGAGCCGGGCCTTGTGCTCAACTTCTCTTAATCTTTGGCACCACGAGCATAGTGTAGGGCAGGAAGAGGGCCGCAAGGATCGCCCGAGCGTCATCGTACTTTCCCTCCGGCGGGACGAAGACGGAGCAACGCTCGTTACGGTCCTGCCTATTACCCATCGAATGCCAGACGACGCGGCCAATGCGGTCGAACTTCCTTCTGCAGTGAAGCGCCACCTGGGCCTCGATGATAATCGCTCGTGGGTAATCGTCGCCGAAGGAAATGAATTCGTCTGGCCGGGCTACGATCTAAGAAAGATCGCAGGCACCGATAGATTCGACTTCGGATTTTTGCCACCGCGATTGTTTGACGAAATTCGTCGGGCATTTGTGCGGTTTTACCGCTCGAAAACTGCGCGGGTTGCTCGGCGCAGCTGAAGCTGGAAACTCACGATTGTCACTGTGTAGCCCGGATGGACGCCCGCGAATGGGCGGAAATCCGGGATCGAGCCCCGCATTCCGCTTCGCTCCATGCGACTACGGCATCAAATCACACGTCCAGCAGCTCCTCGCTGGCGAATTCCGCGTGCTCTTGGATGAAGGCGAAACGCGCCTCGGCCTTGGTGCCCATCAGGCGCTCGATCGAATCCGCGGTGTCCTCGCGGTCGTCGGCGAGCAGCACGACGCGCAACAGCGTGCGCGTCTTCCGGTCCATCGTGGTTTCCTTGAGCTGGTTCGCCATCATCTCACCCAGGCCCTTGAAGCGGCTGATCTCGACCTTGGCGTTGTGGTGGAACTCCTTCTTGAGCAATTCGTCCTTATGCGCGTCGTTGCGCGCGTAAATGGTCTTTCCGCCGTGCGTGAGCTTGTAGAGCGGCGGCACCGCCAGATAGAGGTGCCCGCCGTCGATGAGCCGCGGCATCTGGCGATAGAAAAAGGTGATGAGCAACGAGGCGATGTGAGCGCCGTCGACGTCGGCGTCGGTCATGATGATGACGCGGCCGTAGCGCAGATCATCGTCGCGATAATGCGTGCCGGTGCCGCAGCCGAGCGCCTGGACAAGATCGGCGAGCTGCTGGTTCTGCGCGAGCTTGTCGCGGCCGGCCGAGGCGACGTTGAGGATTTTGCCGCGTAGCGGCAGCACCGCCTGACTGGCACGGTCGCGCGCGTGCTTGGCGCTGCCACCGGCTGAATCGCCCTCGACGATGAAGATTTCGGCGCCTTCCTGCGCGGTGTTGGTGCAGTCGGTGAGCTTGCCGGGCAGCTTGAGCTTGCGGCCGATCGCCTTGCGGGCGACCTCTTTCTCCTGGCGGCGGCGCACCCGCTCGTCGGCGCGCTCGATCACCCAGTCGAGCAGCTTGGTGGCCTGGGTCGGATTGCCGGCGAGCCAGTGATCGAACGGGTCGCGAATCGCCTGTTCGACGATGCGCGCGGCTTCCGCGGTGGCGAGGCGGTCCTTGGTCTGGCCCTGGAATTCGGGCTCGCGGATGAACACCGAGAGCATGGCGGCTGCGCCGATCATCACGTCCTCGGCAGCGACCGGTGCGGCGCGCTTGCCCTGGCCCATGCGCTCGGCATGGTCCTTGAGCGCGCGCGTGAGCGCGGTGCGCAGGCCGGTCTCGTGGGTGCCGCCTTCCGCGGTCGGGATCGTGTTGCAATAGGACGACATGAAGCCGTCGGCGTCCGCCGTCCAGGCGACCGCCCATTCGATCGTGCCGTGCCCGCCTTTCTTCTCCGAGCGGCCGGCGAAAATATCGGGGTGCACGAGCGTCGTGCCGTGGATCGAAGCGGTGAGATAATCGGACAGGCCGCCCGGGAAGTGGAATGTTTCTTCCGTCGGGACGCCATCGACCCCGACGAGAAGCTCGGGTGCGCACGACCAGCGGATCTCGACGCCGCCGAACAGATAAGCCTTCGACCGCGCCATCTTGAAAATGCGCTGGGGCTTGAAGCGCACATGGGCGGCCCCGAAAATCTGCGGGTCGGGGCGGAAGCGCACCTTGGTCCCGCGCCGGTTGGGTGCGCGGCCGATGGTTTTCAGCGGCCCCTTCGGTTTGCCGCGCTCGAACACCTGCGCGTAGAGCGTCTGGCCGCGCGCGACCTCGACCTCGAGCCGTTCCGAAAGCGCGTTGACCACCGACACGCCGACGCCGTGCAGGCCGCCGGAGGTCTCGTAGACTTCCGGGTCCGAACCGAATTTTCCGCCGGCGTGCAGGGTGCACATGATCACTTCGAGGGCGGATTTCTTCGGGAACTTGGGATGCGGGTCGACCGGAATGCCGCGGCCGTTGTCGGTCACGGTGAGGAACCCGTCCGCCTCCATCACGACCTCGATCCAGGTCGCATGGCCAGCGAGTGCCTCGTCCATGGCGTTGTCGATCACCTCGGCGAAGAGGTGATGGAGCGCTTTTTCGTCGGTGCCGCCGATGTACATGCCGGGCCGGCGCCGTACCGGCTCGAGCCCCTCGAGCACCTCGATGTGCTTGGCCGTATAGCCGGCCTCGGCCCCGCCGGCGGGGCGGCGCACGTCGCGCGCCTTGCCCATCGGCCGGCGCGGCGCGGGCTCCGGCAGGTCGAACAGGTCCTTGGGACGCGGCCCGGATTTTGCGGGGCTTTTGAGTGCCTTGGGCATGGATGCTGAACCAACGAAGGAAATACGGGCGAATCAAACCCGCCCGACTATGACACGATAGCGGCCGGAGATTGAGGCGGCCTTTAGGGCCGCGCTGGTCTTCCCGGAGCCGGCGCGGTACACCCGCGGCCCGTTCCGGTCCATCCCCATGAGCCTCGACGACTATTTCCAGGCGCTGGTCGAGTTCGTGCGCGTTCACGAGGCATGGGCGGCGCCGATCGTGTTCGCGCTGGCATTCGGGGAATCGCTGGCCTTTATCTCGCTGCTCATTCCGGCCTGGGGGGCGCTCGTCGCCATCGGCGCGCTCATGGGCATGAGCGGTATCGATTTCCTGCCTGTGTGGATCGCGGGCGCGCTCGGCGCCGCGTGCGGGGACTGGCTCTCCTACTGGTTCGGCGCGACCTTCAAGAAGTCGGTCGCCGGCATGTGGCCGCTCTCGCGCTATCCCGCCCTGATTCCGCACGGCGAAGCCTTCGTCAACCGTTGGGGGGTCTATGCGGTCGTCATCGGCCGCTTCTTCGGTCCGCTGCGGGCGGCGGTCCCGCTCGTCGCCGGGATTTTCGCCATGGCCTATTGGCCGTTCCAGTTCGCCAATTTCGCTTCCGCCTTCCTATGGGCGGCGGTGCTGCTCAAGCTCGGAGATTACGGCGAGCACGTTGCCGCCTGGCTCTGGCGTTTTTTTTCCAATCTCTGACGAATCGCGGAAATCCTTGACCGCGGTGGCGTTCGCGCCTATATGCCGCGCCCATGACGATGATCGCTGGCATTCGCATCCGTCGCCGCCGCCCCTTCCGGGCGGCTTTGGCGTTCGATCCTACGTGATCTTCGCCGCTGCCGCCGGAGACGCCTCCGCGGCACCTGCTCCCCAACATTCCGCGGCTCGGTGTTTTCGGCGGTTCTGACCCCGGAGCACCGCCATGTACATCCCACCTGCTTTCCGTATCGATGAAGCCACGAGCCTCGCCTTCGCCGCCGCGCGCGGCTTCGGTTTGGTGATCGCGTGCGCGGAGGGGCGCACCGTCGCCTCGCCGCTGCCGTTCTATATCGACCAGGCGGCGGACGGCCGTTGGCTCGCTTTTCACGTGGCGCGCGGCAACCGTCTCGCCGACCTTGCGGCGAATGGCGGGCGCTGGACGGTCGCGGTGTGGGGCGCGGACGCTTATGTGTCGCCGCGCTGGTACCAAAGCGCGGACCAGGTGCCGACCTGGCTTTATGAATCGGTGCAGCTTACCGGCCCCGTGCGGGTGATGAGCGCGGCCGAGCAGCGCGATCATCTCGACCGGCTCACCGCCGCCTTCGAGGCGCGCCAAGCCCCGCAACGGCCGTGGACGGCGGACAGCGTCACGCCCGGACGGCGCGAAGCGCTCATGCGCGCGATCGTCGCGATCGAGATCACGATCGAGAGCATCGACGGGAGCTTCAAGCTCAATCAGCACAAGTCGGACGCGGACCACATGGCGGTCGCGGGCGCGCTTGCCGGCCAGGACGACGGCGGCGCGCGAGCCATCGCCGCGCACATGAAAGCGCTGCGTCCGCATCTGAACTACGGCGGGAGCCAAACCAATTGGGCGGAGGAGCAAACGCTCGCCGCCGCGGCGAAGTGAGGGCGCCATGGCCAGCAAAGCAAAAATCAGCGTGCTCGGCGCGTCGGGCTACACCGGATCGGAGACCGTGCGGCTGCTGCTCGCGCATCCGCGCGTCGAGATCGCCTTGCTCACCGCCGACCGGCGCGCCGGGCAGGAGATGCGGAGCGTGTTCCCGCAGTTCTCGCCGTACCCGCTGCCGAAACTCGTTTCGATTGAGAGCGTCGACTGGGCGCAGGCCGGGCTCGACCTCGTGTTCTGCGCGCTGCCGCACGCGACGACGCAGAAAGTCGTCTCGGCGCTGCTCGCCGCCGCGCCCGCCACCAAGATCGTCGACATTTCCGCCGACTTCCGCCTTGCCGACGCTGCAGCCTATGCGCGCTGGTACGGCCACGAGCACCACGCGCCGGAGCTGCAGAAGGAGGCGGTCTACGGCCTCGTCGAGGTCTATCGCCGCGACATCAAGAAGGCACGGCTCGTCGCCAACCCGGGCTGCTATCCGAGCGGCGCGCAGCTGCCACTGGTGCCGCTGCTCAAGGCGAAGGCGATCGATCCGGACGAGATCGTGATCGACGCCAAGTCCGGCGTGACCGGGGCAGGGCGCTCGCCCAAGGAGGAGATGCTGTTCTCGGAAGTCTCCGAGGGCTTTCACGCCTACGGGGTCGGCCGGCACCGGCACATGGCTGAACTCGACCAGGAACTTTCGCGCGCCGCCGGCCGCGAGGTCGTCGTCACGTTTACGCCGCACCTCGTGCCGATGAACCGCGGGATTCTCTCAACCATCTACGTGCGCGGCCGGGACGAGCGCACGCCCCAGGATTTGCATGCGATCCTCGTCAAAACCTACGAACGGGAGCCGTTCGTGCACGTCCTCCCGTTCGGCGAGACGCCGCAGACGCGCCACGTGCGCGGCTCCAACATGACCTTCATCGGCGTCGCCGCCGACCGGGTGCCCGGCCGCGCCATCGTGATCTCCGCGCTCGACAATCTGGTCAAGGGCGCCTCGGGGCAGGCGGTGCAGAACATGAACCTGATGCTCGGCTTCCCTGAGACGATGGGGCTTGGCCAAGTGGCGCTGTTCCCGTGACAGGGATCAGGGATCAGTACTAGCCTGATACCTGATCCCTGGCCGTCACGCCAATCGGAATATCGCCAGGACCAGCGCGACTAGCGCGAGCCAGCTCACGGTCCAGCACAACGTGCGCAGCGCCGGGATGCCGAGCGCATAGACGATGAAATGCGCGAGCCGCGCCCAGAAGTAGACGGCGCAGGCGGCGGCCGTCGTCCCGGTGGAAATCTGCAGCGCGTTGGCGACGAGCACGAGCGGCGCGAACAGCACCAGATTTTCGACCGCGTTGTCGTGCGCGGCCATCATGCGCTGCGCCCACGGCGACTGCGGCTTGTCGCCCGGGCTTGGGTTTCCCATCGTGACGGTGAGGCCGCGCACGGCGGCGCGATCGAGGATGTAGGGTATCCACATCAGCCCGGTCAGGATGATGGTCAGCATCAGCCAGAAGAATTCTTTCGACATGCGGTCCTCCCCAGGTCCGCGGGCGCGGACAGAATTCCGATTATCTTCGATTGTCAGCTCAAGGTCGCGACCTTTTTGCGCGCGATCAGATCGAAGTCGATCGCGGCGCCCAGCCCGGGGCCGGTCGGCGCGTGCACCAGCCCCTTCGGGTCGACCGCGATGTCCTGCGCCAGGCCGTACTTCTGCGCGCCGTCCGGGAGCAGCACCTCGAAAAACTCGCAATTCTTGATCGCCATGATGACGTGCAGGTTGGCGAAGTTGTTGAGCGAGTTGCCGCCGTGGTGCACCTCGTATTTCATGTGGAACGCCTCGGCGAGATGCGCGGTCTTGACCAGGGTGGTGATGCCGCCCTTGACCGCGACGTCGCCGCGCAGGAAGTCGGTGGCGCGCTGGAGAATCCAGGGCGCGTAGCTGTCGAGGCCAGCCTGCGGGTATTCGGTCGCCATCAGCGGGATATCGAGCTTCTCGCGCAGCTTGATGCAGTTGTAGATGTCCTGATCGGCAAGCGGGTCCTCGTACCAGTAGAAGCCAAGGTCCTCGATCGCGCGTCCGACCCGCAGCGCCGTCTCGTAATCGTAGGACCACACCGAATCGAGCATCAGCGTGTAGTCGTCGCCTGCCGCGCGCCGCACCGCCTCGCAGATCCTGATGTCCTCGCGCCAGTTCTGCGGTGGGTGGATTTTATAAGCGCTCCAGCCGGCCGATTTGAACTGCCCCACCTGCTCGACGTAGGCGGCCGCGCTCTCGTGCACCTGCGAGCTGGCATAGGCCGGCACGCTCGTGCGGTAGGAGCCGAGGAGTTGATGAATCGACATCTCGGCGGCCTTGCCGGCGATGTCCCACAGCGCGACGTCCATGGCGCCGATCGCGCGCACCGAGGCGGTGCGGCTGCGCTTCCACATCGCCTGGTAGAGGCGCTCGCGCGCCAGCGGGTCCTGCCCAATGAGGATGGGCTTGAGATATTGAATCAGTCCGGGCGCGTCATGGGCGGCGGAATGGTAGGCCGAGCCGAGAAAGGCATGGCCGTCGATGCCCTCGTCTGTCTTCACGGTGAGGAGCCCGAGCTGGCTGCCGCCGCCAAACCGGCCGGTATGCGGCGCGTAGCGCGTCGCCGGGATGTCGTCCCAGGCGAACAGGGTGAGCGCCACGTCGGTGATTTTCATGGGGCATCTCTTGCGAAGATTTCACCACTTCGTCATTGCCCGCGAAAGCGGGCAATCCAGTAAACTCAGCGAGTGCAGATAGACGCGAGACGCCGACGGTTACTGGATGCGGGCTTTCGCAGGCATGACAAGATCGAGTATACTCGCGCGCTACCGTGGTTGAAAGTAGATCGCCATAAAGCCGGAGCTGCAAGCTTGGCCAAGATTTCAGTTTCACTGTCGAGGGAAGAAGCTGCGGCACTCCGTGAAACTGCGGCCCGGTCTGGACGGAGCGTGTCTGAGTTAGTCCACACCGCTATCCGTGCGGTCGTACTGAAGCAGCAACCCGCCGGCTTTGTGAACATTTGGAAGGGTGAATTGAAACGCACGTCTGTCGAGCACGATAGCGTTTACGACGAACCATAATGCGGTAAGGCGAAGCGCCGCCTCAACTCCGTACCCGCACATAGCTCCCCGGCGCATCCTCGATGGCTGAGTATTTGCCGCTGCCGGGCGGCCGCGCGGGCGCCTCGGCCGGGTCCTGCGCCCTGATCCATTCGAGCCAGTCGGGCCACCACGAGCCGGGATGCTCCTGCGCCTTTTCCAGCCAGCCCTCGACGTTGCCGACCGGCTCGCCGCCGGTCCAATAGCCGTACTTGGGCTTGCCCGGCGGGTTGACGACGCCGGCGATGTGGCCGGAGCCGGCGAGCACGAAGCGCACCGGCCCGCCGAAGAATTTCGACCCGAGAAAGGCCGATTTCGCCGGCGCGATGTGATCCTCGCGCGTCGCGAGATTGTAGATCGGGATAGTGATGCGGCCGAGGTCGATGTTGACGCCGGCGATCACCATCTCGCCCTTGCTGAGCCTGTTGTCGAGATAGCAGTTGCGCAAATAGAACGAGTGGTTCGCCGCCGGCATGCGGGTAGCGTCGGAATTCCAGTACAGCAGGTCGAACGGGAACGGCGTCCTGCCCTTGAGATAATTGTTGATCACATAGGGCCAGATCAGGTCGTTCGAGCGCAGCATGTTGAAGGCGCTTGCCATCTTCGAGCCTTCGAGGTAGCCGCGCTCGGCCATGCGCCGTTCGAGCGCCTGCACCTGCTCCTCGTCGACGAACACCTTGAGATCGCCCGCGTAGGTGAAGTCCACCTGCGCCGCGAACATGGTCGCCGACATCACCCGCTCGTCGCCCTTGGCCGCCATGTAGCCGAGCGTGATCGCGAGCAGCGTCCCGCCGACGCAGTAGCCGATCGCATGCGCCTTGTCCTCGCCGGTGACCTCGGTGACGACGTCGAGCGCCTTGAGCGGGCCCTCGCGCATGTAGTCCTCGAAGCTCTTCTGCGCGAGATGGGTATCGGGGTTGACCCAGGAGACGACGAACACGGTGAGCCCCTGGTCGACGCACCATTTGATGAAGGATTTCTCCGGCGTGAGGTCGAGGATGTAGAATTTGTTGATCCACGGCGGCACGATCAGCACCGGCCGCTTGAGCACGCTTCCGGTCGCCGGCGTGTACTGGATCAGCTGCATCAGATCGTTCTGATAGATCACCTTGCCGGGCGTGAGCGCGAGGTTGCGCCCGACCGCGAACATGGACGCGTCCGACTGGCGGATCTTCAGCTCGCCGTGGCCCGCCTCGATATCCTCGGCGAGCATCTGCATGCCGCGCGCCAGGTTTTCGGCGTTCGAGCTCACGGTCGCGCGCAGCAGTTCCGGATTGGTCAGCACGAAGTTCGAGGGCGAGATCGCGTTGACGATCTGGCGCATGTAGAACTCGGCCTTGTGGCGCGTGTGCCCGTCGAGACCCTTGGCGTCCTTGACGAGATGGTCGGCCCACTGGGCGGTGAGCAGATAGGCCTGCTTGAGAAAATCGAAGAACTGGTTCGACGACCATTCCGGATCGGCAAAGCGCCGGTCGCGCGGATCGGCCTTGGCCGCGGGCTGCGCCGGCTCGCCGGCCATGCGTTTGACCGCCGAGGCCCACAAATCGAGATAGGCGCTCCCGAGGTTGGTTTGCAGCTCGATCGCGCGCTGCGGGTCGCCCAGCCAATATTCCGCGACCCGGGAAAGCGTCTTGACCGCATCGCTCACGTCCTCGGCGGCATCGGTCTTGAGACCGCCGTCCTCGCGCGGCTTGAGATAGGCGGCGAGCGCCTTGCCGCCTTCTTCCACCATGCGGGCGACGTTGCGAGAGAACTGCTCGATGTCGACCGCCGTGAACGGCGGCCCGTCCTTGGACGGCGCGTCGACCGCGGCCGGCTTGCCGCCTTCTTTTGCGGCTTCCTTGGCGGCCTTCTCGACCCGGCTGACCGGAACGATATCGCGCGGCGCCGGCTCGGCCGTACCGGCCGGCGCTGCTTTCCTCGATCGTTTCCGTCCCTTGCCGGGCTCGCCCTGTTCGGTCAGCCGGCTGTTCTGGTTCATGGTTTCGACATAATAGCCCCGTACCCGGGGCCGGGCCATTCCGCCGCTCGATTTTTGCATTTGGTATAGCGTCGCCATGATGTCCAGGTTGCGACGATTGCGGAAGAAGAATTTGGCGCCCGTCCTTGCGCTGGTGCTCGGCGCCGGCCTGCTCGCGGCCTGTTCCTCCGCCTCGATCACCGACATGGTCCCGACGGCCGCGGGCGGACTGCCCACCAACGCACCCGAGCGCCCGGCGACGGCCCCCGAATACCCGGCGGTCAACGCCATGCCGCAACGCCGCGAAGCGCTGCCGCTCACCGACGACGAGCTCAACCGCGCCAAGGCGGAACTCAACACCCTGCGCCAACAGCAGGAGGAGAGGGCCGGTATTTTGCCGAAAGCGGCCGCCGCTCCGGAAAAGAAGGACGCCGCCCCGGCCAAGACGGCGAAAAAGCCCAAGGATAAGAAGCCGCCGACCGAATTGACCTCCGCCAAGGACCAGAGCAAATAGGCGGCGGCTTGTGCCCTTGGTTCGCGTCGATTGCGCACTGCACAATCCACTCCTAGTGCCGCGAACCCGAAGTTCGCATCACAATTGCCGCGAGTCAGATTGCGAACTTCGGGGTCAAAGCGGCACTAGAATCATAGAGTTGCTAGTGTCCTTCGATTCCGAAGTTCGCTACGGAGCGAGCCGCAAGATCAAGCGAACTTCGGAATCGGGACACGAGCGCGACCCATGATAATAAGAGCGCCATAACAAGAGCGCCGTCCCGGCCGGCCGAGAGGCCGAGGAGCACCAACGCCATGGAAGAATTTCACCGCATCCGGCGTCTGCCGCCCTACGTGTTCGAGCAGGTCAACCGCGCCAAGGCGGCGGCGCGCAACGCGGGCGCTGACATCATCGACCTCGGCATGGGTAATCCGGACCTCCCGGCGCCCGCCCACGTGGTCGAGAAGCTTAAGGAGGTGGTGGGCAAGCCGCGCACCGACCGCTACTCCGCCTCGCGCGGCATTCCCGGGCTGCGCCGCGCCCAGGCGGCCTATTACGCGCGCCGCTTCGGCGTGAAGCTCAACCCGGACACCCAGATTGTCGCGACGCTCGGGTCAAAGGAGGGCTTCGCCAACGTGGCGCAGGCGATCGCCGCGCCGGGCGACGTGGTGCTGGTGCCCAATCCCAGCTACCCGATCCACGCGTTCGGCTTCTTGATGGCCGGCGGCGTGATCCGATCGGTGCCGTCCGAGCCGACGCCCGAAGTCTTCGCCGCGCTCGAGCGCGCCATCATCCATTCGATCCCCAAGCCGATCGCGCTCGTGGTCTGCTATCCGGCCAATCCCACCGCCTACGTCGCCGATCTCGACTTCTATCGCGATCTCGTCGCCTTCGCGAAGAAGCACGGCATCTTCCTCTTGTCCGATCTCGCCTACGCCGAGGTTTATTTCGACGGCAACCCGCCCCCTTCGGTGCTCCAAGTGCCGGGCGCGGTCGACGTGACCGTCGAGTTCACCTCGATGTCGAAGACCTACTCGATGCCGGGCTGGCGCATCGGCTTTGCAGTCGGCAACGAGCGCATCGTCGCCGCGCTCGCGCGGGTCAAATCCTATCTCGACTACGGCGCCTTCACGCCTGTGCAGGTGGCGGCGACCGCCGCGCTTAACGGCCCCGACGACTGCATCGAGGAAATGCGCTCCACCTATCGCAAGCGGCGCGACGCGCTTGTGGAGTCGTTCGGCCGCGCCGGATGGACCGTTCCGCCCCCGCGCGCCTCGATGTTCGCATGGGCGCCGATCCCCGAACCGTTCCAACCGCTCGGCAGCCTCGAGTTCTCGACCATCCTGGTCGAGAAAGCAGAGGTCGCGGTCTCGCCCGGCGTCGCCTTCGGCGAGCACGGCGAAGGCTACGTGCGCATCGCGCTCGTCGAGAACGAGCAGCGCATCCGCCAGGCCGCGCGCAACATCCGCCGTTTCCTTGAAACCGGTGCGCAAAAGTTGCACAACGTCGTTCCCCTCGCGACCCGGCGCTAACAGCCGCCGCCTCCGGAAACATTTACATGACTGCGCCGCTCAAAGTCGGTCTGGCCGGGCTCGGCACCGTCGGGGCGACTGTGGTGCGGCTGGTCGCGCGTCAGCGCGAGGCGCTGGCGGCGCGCTGCGGGCGGCCGATCGAAGTGGTCGCCGTCACCGCGCGCTCGCGCGGCAAGGACCGCGGCCTCGAGATGAAGGGCCTGCGCTGGGTCGAGAACCCGGTGCTGCTCGCCAAGGATCCCGGCATCGACGTGTTCGTCGAGCTGATGGGCGGGGAGGGCGACCCCGCGAAGAGCGCGGTTGAGGCCGCGCTCGCCGCCGGCAAATCGGTCGTCACTGCCAACAAGGCGCTGCTCGCGCGTCACGGCGTTGCGCTCGCCGCGCTCGCCGAGCGCCAGCACGTCGCGCTCAACTTCGAGGCCGCGGTCGGCGGCGCCATCCCGATCGTCAAGACCTTGCGCGAGGGGCTCGCCGGGAACGCGCTCGCGCGCGTCTACGGCATCCTCAACGGCACCTGCAACTACATCCTCACCCGCATGGAGCAGGACGAGCTGACGTTTGCCGAATGTCTCGCGGATGCGCAGCGGCTCGGCTACGCCGAGGCGGATCCGACCTTCGACGTCGAGGGCCACGACACCGCACAGAAGCTCGCGATCCTCGCCAGCCTCTCGTTCGGCATCAAAGTCGATCCCGAAGCCGTCTACGTCGAAGGCATTTCGACCATCACGCCGGAGGATCTCGAGGCCGCCGACGAACTCGGCTACCGTATCAAGCTGCTCGGCGTCGCGGTCGCGACCGAGGCCGGCATCGAGCAGCGCGTGCACCCGACCATGGTGCCGAAGGACTCGGCGATCGCGCAGGTGATGGGCGTCACCAACGCGGTGACGATCGATCCCGATCCGATCAACGAGATCACGCTGGTGGGCCCGGGCGCCGGCGGCGAGGCGACGGCGTCGGCGGTCGTCTCCGACATCGGCGACATCGCGCGCGGCGTGCGCACGCCGCCGTTCGGCCGGCCGACCGCGCAGCTTTCGGCAAGTCCCAAGGCGCCGATGCAACGCCACGAGGGCGGCTATTACATCCGCATGCTCGCGGTCGATAAGCCCGGCACCGCGGCGACGATCGCGACGCGCTTGGCGGAACAGCAGATTTCGCTCGAATCGATCATGCAGCGTCATCCAGGCGGGCGTCCGCACGGCGGCGACGATCCCGCCGACGCCGCCCCGGTCCCGGTCATCCTCATCACCTACGCCACCACCGAGGACGCGGTGCGCCGCGCGCTCGACAAGGTAGTGGGCGACGGCGTCATCGTCGGCAAGCCGCAGCTCATCCGCATAGAAAAAACGTGAAGAAAAGCCCGCCGGCCGAAAACCAGCGGAGCTGGAGGAAATGCCTATGTCGTCGATCGATATCCCGTCGCACCAGTTGCTCGAGCGCATCCTGTCGCTCGAGATCGTGCGCGTGACCGAACGCGCGGCGGTGGCGGCGGCGCGGCTGCGCGGGCTTGGCAACGAAAAGGCGGCCGACCAGGCGGCAGTCGATGCGATGCGGCGCGAGCTCAACAACCTGCCGATCCGCGGCACCATCGTCATAGGGGAGGGCGAGCGCGACGAGGCGCCGATGCTCTTTATCGGCGAAAAGGTCGGGCGCGACACCGGCCCGCAGATGGACATCGCGGTCGACCCGCTCGAAGGCACGACCTTGTGCGCGAAGAACATGCCGGGCGCGATCGCGACGGTGGCGCTTGCCGACGTCGGCACCTTGCTCAACGCGCCCGACGTCTACATGGAAAAGATCGCGATCGGCCCCGGCTATCCCAAGGGCGTGGTCGACCTCGACGCGCCGCCCGAGGAGAACATCGCCAACCTCGCCAAGGCGAAAGGCGTGAAACCCGCCGGCATCACCGCGCTCATCCTCGACCGCCCGCGCCATGCCGACCTCATCGCCACCGTGCGCAAGACCGGTGCCTCCGTCACGCTGATCACCGACGGCGACGTCGCCGGCGTCATCCACACGGCCGATCCCGAGGACACCGGCATCGACATTTACATCGGCATCGGCGGCGCCCCGGAAGGCGTGCTGGCGGCAGCGGCGCTGCGCTGCATCGGCGGCCAGATGCAGGGGCGGCTCGTGCTCGACAGCGAAGAGAAACGCCAGCGCGCCACCCACATGGGCATCAAGGATCTGCGCAAGAAGTACACCATGGAAGAGATGGTGAGCGGCGATTGTCTGTTTGCCGCGACCGGCGTCACCAACGGCTCGATGCTCAGCGGCGTGAGGTTCCACCCCGAGGTGATCGAGACCGAGACCGTGGTGATGCGCTCGGCGACCGGCACCGTGCGCTGGATCCGTGCCGAGCACCGCGAGCACGGAAAGTTTCATCTGGGGTGATTAGGGCGGCGCGCAGCGCGGAATGTCACGACGATGTCCCGCGCGGGACATAATGCGGTCAGGCCGCTGCGCGAGACTGTTTGCCGGTAGGGGGTGATTCCAACGGGGGTCACCATGGGGACGAGGTTTGGTCTGGTCGCGTTGCGGCCGGCTGAAGTGGCGATGCTCTTCTCCAGTCTCACGCTTGTCGCACTGCTCGCGCTGGGCTTGCTGATCTGAAGGGCGAGATTGCCGAACGCCCGCCGGCCGGCGCCGACGGGCTTTTTTACGAGTCATTGCGAGCGGAGCGAGCAATCATAAGCGCCACGGCGCCGGTCCCTGGATTGCTTCGTCGCGCCTGCGGCGCTCCTCGCAATAACGGGCGAGTTGCGCACAGGTACAGGTGCGCGCGCCGCAAAATCCGGGCAGGATTCCTGGCAAAGCGAATCATGCCCGCGACCGCCCTATCCCTCGCGCCGGACCGTCTGCCGCGCGCGTTCCTCGGGGTCGAGCGCTCGGTCTGTGGCCGGTCGTGGCGCGACCGGCTCGACGAGCGCGCGGCCGCGCGTGCGCTCGCGATCGTGCAGCGGCACGGCGTCCCCGAGCTTCTCGCGCGCATCCTCGCCGGACGGGGGGTCGAGATCGACGCAGTCGACGCCTTCCTCGATCCGAGCATCAGGCGGCTGATGCCCGATCCGCATGTGGTCACGGGCATGGAGATCGCGGCGGCCCGCATCGCCGAGGCCATCATTCGCGCCGAGCGCATCGCGGTCTTTGGCGATTACGACGTCGATGGCGCAACTTCGGCGGCACTCCTCGCGCGCTTCCTTCGCCACGCTGGGCTTGAGCCGGACATCTACATCCCCGACCGGCTGTTCGAAGGCTACGGGCCCAACGTCGAGGCGGTGCGCGCGCTGGCCGCAAAAGGCGCGCGGCTCCTCGTCACGGTCGATTGCGGCACCACCAGCCCCGACGCGCTTGCCGAAGCGCAACGGCTCGGGCTCGAAGCGATCATCATCGATCACCACCAGGCCGACGCGCAGCTCCCCCCGGCGCTCGCGGTCGTCAATCCCAACCGTCTCGATGATCTCTCCGGCCTCGGCTATCTCGCCGCCGCCGGGTTGGTTTTTCTGGTCCTGGTCGCGACCAACCGGGCACTGCGCGCGCGCGGCTTCTGGACGGTGGCGCGGCCGGAGCCGGACCTGCTCGGCCTGCTCGATCTCGTAGCGCTCGGCACCGTCGCCGACGTGTCGCGCCTCGAAGGGCTCAACCGCGCCTTCGTTGCTAAGGGCCTCATCGCTATGCGCCGGCGCGAGCGCGTGGGCTTGACCGCGCTCATGGACGTCGCGCGGCTGTCGGGGCCGCCGGAGCCATGGCATCTCGGCTTTCTGCTCGGACCACGCATCAACGCGGGTGGCCGCATCGGCCGCGCCGATTTGGGCGCGCAATTGCTGATGACGCAGGACGTTTCGCAAGCGGCCGAACTCGCCGCCGAACTCGACCGGCTTAACCGCGAGCGCCAGGCGATCGAGCAGGCGATGCTGGCGGCAGCCGAGGCCGAGGCGGCCGCTGCGCTCGGCGCCGAGGAACGCGGCGCCGTCGTCGTCACCGCGCAAGCCGGATGGCATCCCGGCGTCGTGGGCTTGGTGGCGGCGCGGCTCAAGGAGCGCTTCGAACGGCCGGCCTTTGCCATCGCGCTCGAGCCCGGCGGCACCGGCACCGGCTCGGGCCGTTCGATCCAGGGTGTCGACCTCGGCCGCGCGGTGCGCCGCGCCGTCGCCGAAAACCTGCTCATCAAGGGCGGCGGCCACGCCATGGCGGCCGGCGTCACCTTGCGGCACGATCGGCTGGCGCCGTTCCGCGCCTTCCTGGAGGCGGAGCTTGCCGCCGCGGTCGAGGTGGCCCGGCGCGACCGCGCGCTGGCGATCGACGGCGCGGTGACCGCGGCTGCCGCCGGTCCCGCGCTCCACGCCACGATCGCGCGCGCCGGGCCCTATGGCCCGGGCAATCCCGAGCCGGTGTTCGCCCTGCCATCGCACACGATCGCTTATGCCGAGGAAGTCGGCCAGGCGCATGTGCGCGTGCGGCTCAAATCGGGCGACGGCAGTGCGCTTTCCGCGATCGCGTTCCGCGCCGTCGGCCAGCCGCTCGGCCATGCGCTCGTCAATAACCGCGGCCGCGCGGTCCATGCCGCCGGCACCCTCGTGCTCGACCGCTGGCAGGGCGAGGAGCGCGTGCAGTTGCGCCTGCTCGACCTTGCGCTCGACGACCCGGTGGCGCGGGTGTGATGTGCCGTCCCGCGTGTTCTACGGCTGGTACGTGGTCGGCGCGATCGGGATCGTGCTCACCACCACGTCGGGGCTCGGCTTTTATAATCTCTCGGTGCTGCTCGACGCGCTCGTGCGAGAGCGCGGGTTTCCGGTGGCGCTCGCGAGCGGCGCCACCGCCTGCTATTTCATCGGCTCGGGCCTCGGCGGCGTTCTCGCCGGCTGGCTGATCGAGCGAGTCGACCCGCGCATCGTCGTCATTGTCAGCGCCGTCTTGAGCGCGCTGCTGCTCGCCTGCCTCGGCGTAATTCACGCGCCGGTCCAGCTTTATCTGTTCTACCTCGTCTACGGTTTGTGCTACGGCTGCGGCGGCATCATTCCCAACATCACGACGATTGCGCGCTGGTTCGAAGCGCGCCGGTCTCTCGCAATCTCGATCGCCTCGACCGGGCTCTCGCTCGGCGGGATCGTGATTACGCCGGCGTCCGCCTTCCTGATCGAGCATCACGGCATCGCCGGCGCGGCGCCCTGGCTGGCCGTGACACTCATCATCGGCGTGGTGCCGCCCACCGCCTTGATCGTGCTCCCGTCGCCGGAGGCCGTGGGGCTCGTACCGGACGGCGCCGTGACCACGCCCGCGGCTGGCGCGCGAGTTGCCGCCGCACCGCGCGCCACCTTCGCGCAGGCGCGCCGCAGCCGGTTCTTTGCCGGCGTCGCCGCCTCTTATTTCTTCGTGATGGGCGCGCAGGTCGGCGCCATCGCCCATATCTATCGCTTGGCCAAGACCGGCGGCGGCGCCGATATCGCCGCGTTTGCGCTCGCCCTGCTGGCGGCGGCCAGCGTCTGCGGCCGCCTTGCCGGCGGCTGGATCCTGCTGAAAGTTCCGGTGCGCGCGTTCACGTTGGTCCTGTTTGCCCAGCAGGCCGCCGCGCTCACGGTGCTCGCGATTGCGCGCGGCCAAGGTACGCTCCTCCTCGGCGTCGTGATCTTCGGCCTCGCCATGGGCAACATTCTGATGATGCAGCCTCTGTTGCTCGCCGAGGCCTTCGGCACGCAGAGCTTCGGCCGCATCTATGCGGCGAGCAATCTCATCAGCGTGCCGGGCGTCGCCGGCGGCCCTGCGCTGCTCGGCATCGCCTTTGCCGCGACCGGCGACTATTTCGTGCCGTACTTGGCGGCGTCAGCGGCGTCGCTCGTCGGCATCGGGATCCTGTTGCTTGCCGGACCGACGTGCCCGCGCGGGTTTTGACCCCGGGGTAAAACGGTCGCCGGAGGGCGCTGATATTAGTTCGGAAAAATTGGGTTTGTTTCGTAGTAGCACACGCTAAAGTAGTCGATATACGAATATCAGCTCCTGCGTAGCGGCGCCGCGGCCTACTTGAGCAGCAGGTCGAGGTCGATCGCCGTTCCCATGGCGAGATAGCCGGCGCGATTGGGGTGAAGCTTGTCGCCCGGGCCGCCGGTGGTGCTTTCGGGAATGAATTCGGCCTTGAGCCCGCCGGTCTGCGGGTCGAGCGTCGCATTGTCGAAATCCGCGACGCCGTCGAACAGGCCCGAGGTGCGGATGAATTCGTTGAGCGCCTTGA
>Ga0153928_1000183_pt1 | contig 32206 bp, 26 predicted proteins | sample TSNJ012MetaG_FD_106656 | JGI IMG/M metagenome (GOLD analysis project Ga0153928, IMG submission 106656) | Attine ant fungus gardens microbial communities from New Jersey, USA - TSNJ012 MetaG | ecosystem: Host-associated > Fungi > Mycelium > Unclassified | place: USA: New Jersey, Wharton State...
GTTTTTCGAGAGTGCAAATGAAAAAACGTAGGCGTAGCGGGCTACGCTGAGGCTTTTTCGTTTGTGCTCTCGGAAAATCAGACCAGCGAAGGGATTCATTATTTATTCTTCGATGTACTAGTGCTCTTTTTCTGGCTTTTTCGTAACGAAAGGCGAAGACTCTCGCCTTCGCCTTAATGTTATTTATACATCGGCCCATATGCCGCACAGGCCCGGTAATCCTGTGACTCTTTATCCATTCCAAAAGCATTCCAGCAGGCCGGGCGGAAAATCTTCTCATCAGGTACATTGTGCATACATACTGGAATTCTCAGTATCGAGCATAAGGTGAGCACATCCGCTCCCACATGGCCATAGCTGATTGCCCCATGGTTTGCTCCCCAGTTATTCATCACATCATACGCCGTCTTGAACGCTCCTGCTCCAGTCGTCCGCGGTGCAAACCAAGTACACGGCCAGGTGTAATCTGTGCGTTTCCAGATATGGTTAGATACCTCATCCGGGAGTTTGATCGTGTAACCTTCTGCCAACTGTAATACCGGTCCGATTCCTTTTACAATATTTACCCGGATCATGGTGACCGGCATCTGGGTTTTCGTCATAAACCTGGAGGAATAGCCGCCACCTCTGAAGTATCCTAAATCGGATGCACTCCACTGTGTTGCTTCAAGGCAGGCATCGATATCAGCTTCGTTCATTTCCCAGTATGGCTTCATCGCAGGGCTCCCAGCCTGGTCCTTTGCTTCTCCGCAGGCATCCAGGCAGGTTGCACCTGAGTTGATCAAGTGAATAAATCCGCCAGCCTCCTTCGCTTTACCTTCCAGTTCATAACCAGTTGCCCGTTTCACGGCATCCGCTGTCCAGCAGGTCCTTACGTCCGAGAACATCTGTGAACGGTTGGTAAGCAGTTTGAGAAGAAGCATACTTACTCCATTAAGGGTATCATTTTCCGTTGCCAGGATATAAGGTTCTCTTGCTCCATTCCAGTCAAAGGAAGTATTCAAGATCGCTTCCGGATAATCAGTATTCGGGTAATAATCCGTCCACTGCCGCTGCCCCTGGAATCCCGCTGCAATCGCGTTATGCCCCAATACCTCCTCACTTCCTTCGGAAAGATTTGCATTTCCTTCCATCAGATCCCGGATGATCAACGCACATTTAACCGTAAACTCCCAATCCTTTTCTTTTTCTGCCGGAGTCTTCTGCGCGAATGTAGGATTTTTATCCAGCCCTTCCGGGCATTTTTCTTTTGTCCATGCCAATGCTTTTACATACTCTTCTTTATCATATACCCCTTGCTCAATCCGACGGATCACTTCTACTTCATCTACGGATTCCACGCGCATTCCCAGATACTCCTCGAAGAAATCCGGGTCAATGCTGGATCCTGAGATACCCATACAGGTACCACCAATCTGCAGATAACTTTTTCCCCGCATAGATGCCGCCGCTACTGCCGCTTTAGCGAACCGGATGATCTTTTCCTGCACATCTTCAGGAATCCGGCTATCATCTGCTTCCTGAACATCTTTTCCGTAAATCCCGAAAGCCGGCAATCCTTTTCTGTTATGCCCCGCAAGCACTGAGGCCAGGTATACTGCGCCCGGTCTTTCCGTGGCATTTAATCCCCATACTGCCTTAATCGTCATAGGATCCATATCCATCGTTTCAGAACCATAACACCAGCACGGGGTAACAGACAGGGTAATATCCACACCTTCTCTTTTGAACTGATCTGCGCACGCAGCTGCTTCTGCCACACGCCCTATAGTGGAGTCCGCAACGATCACTTTTACTGGCTTGCCATTTGGATACTGAATATTTTCTTCTAACAACTTTTTTGCTGCATCCGCCATTTTCATTGTCTGTTCTTCCAGCGAGCCCCTGACATCCAGTATCCCGCGGCGTGCATCAATAATTGGACGGATTCCAATTACTGGCAGTGCACCTATTAATCTTGATTTTCCCATACAAATCGTTTCCTTTCTTACAGGCATCCTGTTTTTTCTAACACTTCTGCCAGTCGCTTTTCATCTGCTTCACTTAACGGTGTAAAAGGTTTGCGGCAAACACCACAGTCAATGCCCTGCATTTTTAATGCCGCTTTGATTCCTTTGAATACCCCGATTTCCACTAATACTTCAACAACTGAATTTACTTGTCCTTGTATTATCAGGGCTTCTTCTAATTTCTTTTGTTTAAAGAGGTTTTCGATTACAATAAATTTCTCAGCCATAAAATTAAAGGTACTGCCGATCGCCGCCCTGGCACCCGCTGCATAGGCTGATAAAAGCAGCTCGTCATGGCCTATGAAAACTGATTTTTCCGGATGCTCTTCAATTACTTGCTGCATCTGGAACAAATCGTAACTGGTATGCTTCATACCAATTATATTTTCTTTTTTAAAAAGTCTGTCAATGTCCTGTTTACCAAAATGTACCCCTGACATGGCCGGGATATTATAGATGATCATAGGCACAGAAACGGCGTCCGCAATTTCTGAATAATATGCTGCATACTCATCCATGTTAAATTTAAAGTAAAATGGAGGTACGGAGGATATTGCTGCTATGCCCAACTGCTGGGCATGCCTGGCCAAAGAGATTCCATGTTCCGTTGCGAACATACCGATATTTGCAATGATGCGGACACGGTCTCCCACAACCTTAACAACTGTTTCCAATACCTGCTTTCTTTCCTCTACGGAAAGCAAATACGATTCACCAGTGCTTCCTCCAACATAAAACCCGCTCACTCCTTTTGTTATGGCTGACTCAATAATCTGCTCTATGGCTTGCATATTGATTCCACCATTTTCGTCGAAAGGGGTAATAAGGGCTGGGTAAATACCTGTAAATTTCTTCATTTCAGACTCCTTCCGGCTCATTATACTTCTTCATGGCATAACGGAAGATAATAGCCTTTTCCTGGGTTACTTCTTCAAGTACAGATGACATACACTCTCTGCTGTTTCCACTCATCTTCTTGCCGCCGCCAAAAGGAAGCTCCTGCGCCCTGAAACCACCTGAACCGTTTACGGCTACCATACCGGACTTTAAGCTGCCTGCAACTTTCATGGCATCCTGGAAATCATTTGTGATAACACCCGCACTCAGACCATACGAGGAAGCTTCCGCAATTTCAATTGCCTCATCCAAGGTCTCAAACTCGATAATCGGGAATAACGGTCCAAACACTTCCATATCCCTGGCAATATCCATATCCACAGTCACATGGTCCAGTACGGTTGGCTCATAGAAAGCACCCTTTCTGGTTCCTCCATATATCAGCCTGGCACCCTGGGCAATGGTTGCTCCTACCTGCTGCTCAACTTTTATTGCCGCCTCCTCGCTGATCAGGGTTCCATAATCGGTTCCCATATCGAGTAAATCACCGGTTTTGACTGTCTTTAGGCGTTCTTCAATTAATCGGTTCATAAATTCTTCTTTGATTGATTTATGTACAATAAACCGCTTGGCACCTGAACAACACTGCCCTGCATTTCTGGTCTTATCCCCGGCTTCATTAACGGCCAGATCCATATCCGCATCTGCACAGATAATCAATGGGTCATTGCCGCCTAATTCAAATTTATAATCCGTAAGATTTTCTGATGCTCTTCTGGCTATCTCTTTTCCAGCTGTCACACCACCGGTTAAATTCACCTGGGCAATCAATGGATTCTCTACAATCCAGTTGCCCACCCTGGAACCACGGCCGGTAATACACTGCACTGCTTCCGGCGTCACGCCTGCTTCTACGAGAAGCCCCATCAGCTTCAATACACAAAGTGGATTGACGGTAGCCGGCTTTACGACAATTGCATTTCCTGCCATCAGTGCCGGGCCTGCCTTAAATGCCCATAAAGCTGCCGGGAAATTAAATGGTACAATACATGCAATTACACCCAGCGGTTCGTGGACAGTTACCTGCAGATCATCATCATACCCGTCTTCAATACCTATTGGCATTGATTTTCCATAATGGTGCTTAACAATTTCAATAGAGCTTTCAAAGGTCATATGAACAGAATCAATTTCTCCATAAGAGTCAAATATCGGCTTCCCGGTTTCCAGTGTAATTGTTTTTGCCAGGTCATCCCGTTCCCTTTTCAGAAGCTCTAAATATCTTCGCAGTATCTCTGCCCGTTCGCGGACTTTCTTTTTATACCACTTTTTCTGACCGCAGACGGCATTTTCAATTGCCTGGTCTACATCTTCTTTTGTTGCCGCCGGAACGGTATCCAGCAATTCATTTGAATACGGGTTGATAACCTCAATTGTCTCTTTATTTCCGGCATCCACCCAGCTTCCATTTATTAGCATCTTCATGTTATTATCTCCTTTTATCCAGAGCGCCATGGCGTTCTGGATCTTCTTTCAAGACGAATCTCTCTAAACCAGATGATCAACAGCCGCTTGTTCTATCGATAGGCCTGTGGCGTAACGGTTGAAGAACACGTCATACCCTGTTACATCTTCTGATGCCGGCATGATACATTCCCCTTCTTTACCGGCAAATATCTTCCCACGCAAATATGCATCCAATGTTTCACCTTTTGCTTTGTTGATCATATAAGAAGCCAGAAGTGCTATCCCCCATGCCCCGCCTTCACCTGCTGTTTCCATAACTGATACAGGGGTGTTTACAACTGATGCCATGATTTTCTGTCCCACATTCTTTGTCTTGAAGAAACCGCCATGACCCAGGAGCATATCAACCTTCACTCCTTCTTCTTTCATCAAAATATCAAGACCGGTTTTTAATGCCCCAAGGGAAGTATAAAGATGCACCCGCATGAAATTGGCCAGATTAAATTTACTGTCTGGTTTTCGAACAAATAAAGGCCGTCCTTCCTCAAACCCCGTAATATGTTCTCCTGAAACATAGTTATAGGCAAGCAGACCGCCGCCGTCTGGATCCCCTTCAAGTGCCTTATTGTACAATGTCCCGAATAATTGTCCCATATCAATATCGATATTAACGCTTTCTGCAAATTCTTTGAAAATATTGACCCATGCATTCAGATCCGATGTGCAATTATTGCAATGAACCATTGCTGCCAGATCTCCTGCCGGCGTGGTTACCAGGTCAATTTCCTCATGTACTTTTTTCAGCTCTTTTTCCAATACCAGCATTGCAAATACACTTGTTCCTGCCGATACATTGCCGGTACGTCTGGCAACTGTATTCGTCGCCACCATACCCGTTCCCGCATCCCCCTCCGGCGGGCAAAGGGCAATACCTGCTTTCAGATTCCCAGTCGGATCTAACAGTCTTAGACCTTCCTCTGAAAGAACACCTGCATCATCGCCAGCTGTCAGTACACTCGGCAACAGCTCACTTAATTCCCATGGATAATTTTTATCTGCTATCAGGTCATCAAATTGACTGATCATCTTTTCATTATACTTTTTCGTTTGTAAATTTATCGGAAACATCCCGGAAGCTTCGCCTACTCCTAATACCTTTCTGCCTGTCAGCTTCCAGTGTACATAGCCCGCCAGAGTTGTTAAATAGGAAATTTGGGGAATATGTGGTTCATCATTTAAAATCGCTTGATACAAATGAGCAATACTCCATCGTTGGGGGATATTATATGCAAATACCTGTGTCAATTCCCCTGCGGCTTCCCCGGTAAATGTATTTCTCCAGGTTCGGAAAGGAACTAATAGTTTTCCCTCTTTGTCAAATGCCATATAACCATGCATCATCCCGCTAAAGCCAATGGCTCCCAGCGTCTCTATTATTACTCCGTATTTTTCATTTACCACTTTTGCCATTGTTTGATAGCTGACCCTGATTCCTTCCCATACATTCTCAAGATTATATGTCCAGACATGATCCATAAGCTGGTTTTCCCACGCATAGTCGCCAGATGCAATAGGGGTATTCTCTTCACCGATCAATACCGCTTTAATCCTTGTTGAACCCAGTTCTATCCCCAGAATTGCCTTTCCCTCTGCAATTGTTCGTTTTACTTCTTCTTTACTCATCTGTCATCCCCTTTTCTCAGGCATAGCAGCACTTAGTTATTAGCTGCACACAACATCCTAAGCAATAACCGTTCCATCCAGCACATACCTCATTACAATAGATTTGCTCTGAGTTACTTCCGCCATCACAGCAGACAAGCTTTCACGGCTGTTTCCACTCATCTGTTTACCACCGCCAAAAGGAAGTTCGGCTGCTCTGAAATTCCCGGAGCCGTTGATTGCTACATGTCCTGTCTTAAGCGCCTTTGCCACTTGCATACAGGTTTTAATGTCTTTTGAAAAGACTCCGCCGCCCAGTCCGTAAACAGAATTATTTGCAATCGCAACGGCTTCTTCCACCGTATCAAATCCGATAATCGGCCAAACCGGTCCAAACACTTCCATGTCTTTTGCGATATCCATTTCCGGAGTTACATCCATTAAAATGGTAGGATGGTAGAAAGCACCTTTGCGGGTTCCGCCGTATACGATCCTGGCACCTTGCTGTACAGTCAAATTCACCTGTTCTTCGATACCGATGGCAGCTCTTTCACTGATGACCGGGCCCATCGTAACGTTTGGATCCATCGGGTCGCCAATCACTTCTTTTTCCAGATAGTCTTCAATCAGTTGCGTAACAAATTTCTCTTTCAAAGAGTTATGTATCAGGAACCGTTTTGATCCGGTACAGCATTGGCGGTTGTTTCTGCATTGATCTCCTGCTTCTTTCACTGCCAGTTCAAGGTCACCATCTTCACACAGGATAAATGCATCATTTCCACCTAATTCAAATTGATATGCAGTCAGGTGTGGTGCTGCATTCTTCGCAATCGAAATGCCAACCGCAGTACTGCCCGTGAAATTTACCGATGCGATGCGGCTGTCGTCCACCAGCCATTCCCCAATCTTAGCTCCACTTCCAGTCAGGCACTGGATGACTGCGGCCGGTACGCCAACCTCCACAAGCATCTCGTGTAACATTAAGATAGTTAATGGATTATAGGATGGTGCTTTTACAATCACTGCATTTCCTGCTGCAAGTGCCGCTGCTGCTTTAAAGGACCAGATTGCCGGCGGGAAGTTAAACGGGATGATGGCGGCGATTACTCCTAATGGTTCATGCATGGTGAATTGAATGTCATTATCATAACCGGGTTCTGTCCCCAGCGGCATCGTTTTTCCGTAATAGTGCTTTGCCACTTCACATGCCCCTTCGAATACATATGCAACCGAGTCCAATTCCCAAACGGCCTCTTTCATCAATGGTTTACCGGCTTCTTTGGCTAACATCTCTCCCAGTTCCAAACGGCGCTCTCTCACAACTTCGGCAAATCGCTGCAACATCCCGGTACGCTCACGTAGAGTGCATTTCGCCCATTCCGCCTGTCCAATTACTGCCGTATCAATTGCTTTTTTCACATCCTCTTTTGTAGCTGCCGGAACTGTGTCAATAATCTGTCCGGTTGCCGGATTGACCACATTTTGTGTTTTCCTGTCACTTGCATCAACAAAGGTGTTTCCTACTAACATTTTCATATTGATTCCTCCAAACTGATTTATTTTATCCGATGACTAACCAGCTCTAATACCCCCGCCTCTGCAGGCGGCGGAATAAGAGTTGCTAAGTCCCTGGATTGGTTCAACTAAAGTTCAGTGGGAGATAAAAAACTCCCCCTGAACTAAGTTTCACTTTATGCCTGATTTAATATAAAATCCCAGTTTAATTCCAGACCCAGACCTGGTAATTCCGGAATTTCCATGTATCCGTCTTTTGGCAGCGGGCAATTCTTGTATGTGAGATTTGTCAACTCTTCAAACAATATCAGACGTTCCAGGAACAGCGAGTTCTGCATCGCACTTAACAGATGCATATGCATATGCTCCATAGCATGAGGCGCAAATTTTAAATTCCATGCCTGCGTCATCGCCGCCACTTTAAGTCCCTCTGTGAAGCCACCTGCGCGGGCAAAGTCCAACTGTATAATGTCTGCCGCTTCGGCCAGGATCAAGTCCCTGCATCCATATCTCGTATACTCATGTTCACCGGTTGCCAGCGGTAAATCCGTGCTTTGCTTATACCGCCTTAACCCCGGTATATCATCAGCAAAGGTTGGTTCTTCCAAAAACATAATGTCGTACTCTTTTACCTGGTTGGCAAAACGCGCACCGGTTGCTCCATCCCAGCAGTTATTAGCATCCAGCATAATCCCGATATCCGCTCCAACAGCGTACCGTACCTTTGATACACGACCCACATCACGGCGGAGGTTCTGCCCGCCTTCCACTCCGACCTTAAACTTGATCATCTGATATCCCTGGTCCACAAAGTTCTTCATCTCATCAACTAACTGGTCATCATCATAAGAAGTCCAGCCACCGCTTGCATATACCGGAAGCCTTGTCTTTGATCCGCCCATAAGTCGGTACAACGGAAGATTCAGTGCTTTTCCTTTTAAATCCCACAGTGCAATGTCAACTGCACTAACAGCACAGAAGGTAAGCCCTTTTCTCCCTACCCCACGCAAATACTGAAAGAGCTCCTGCCAGATAGTCTCTGTTTCAAAAATACTCTTACCAATGATTTTTGGTGCAATGCTGTTCTTTATCATCGCCTCAGTAGCTTCTCCGCCTACCTCGTTGTATGTGACGCCAAAACCGGTAAGTCCCTGATCGGTAGTCAACTGCACTATTGTAAAGCCAATATTTTCGACCTTTCTAGTTGCATCAGCAAGGCCTGCCTTAATTGGGTGTGCTACTAAAAACACTTCTATCTTTGCTATTGTATGTTCCATGATTTGTTCCTCTCTCTTCAACGGATTCATGCCTTTTTCCATTACATAAATATTAAATGTTTTGATTTTCTTCCTCCTGAAGATTTTCCTTTCTTTGTCATTTTCATTATTGACGCTCTTTTTTGCTGATCACTTCACAGTATTTAATATATGCCTCCTCCCAGATTCCCGTATCTTTCGGATAGAATTCCTCCATCTCAAATGAGGCTGTAACTACACTTCTAAGCTCTGCCAAATTACTCAAGTCACCATGGGCAATACTCTGCATCAACACGTTTCCAATGCTGGCAGCCTCCACCGGCCCACTAACAACCGGAAGATTTAGTACATTAGCCGCAAACTGATTCAACATTCTGTTTCGGCTTCCTCCGCCAACGATCCTAAGCGCCTTAAATGTCCGCTTCGTAATGCGGTTTAACTGTTCCATCGTGAGGCGATACCTCATAGCTATACTCTGGTAAATACAGCGGGCAATCTCACCGATACTATCCGGTATCTTTTGACCAGTACCGGCACAGTATGAGCGTATTTTTCCGACCATATCTCCGGCATTATATAATTCAGGTGATTCCGTATCCAGGAAACTTTCAAAAGGAGCTGCCTCTGCCGCCAGATGTACAATACCATTCCAGGTAAGGGCATGTCCCAAATTCTGCCACTCACGCATACACTCCTGAATGAGCCACATTCCCATAATGTTTTTCAGCAGTCGGAATCTGCCGTCAACCGTTCCTTCATTCGAAAAATTTTCCAACTCTGCTTCTCTGGTAATGACAGCTTCTTCCGTCTCAATTCCAAATAGTGACCAAGTTCCGCTGGAGCAAAACAATTCATCCATTTTCAGCGGTGTCGCTGCTACAGCAGATGCGGTATCATGAGTTCCGACACTGATATACTGCAAACCTTTTGTCCCTGTCTCATTCATCAAATCCGCCAGCACATAATCCTTCTGCTTACCTGCGTAACAGATATCCGCAAAGATATGCTGCGGCAGACATAACTTTTCTATCAAACTATAATCCCAGTTTTTCTGAATCGGATTAAAGCACATAGAAGTTGTCGCCATGGTATATTCTTCTCTTTTAATCCCGGTCAGAAAGTAACCCAGGAGATCCGGGAGCATTAACATTTTATCTGCATGTAATAATGCCGGGTCTTCTTTTTTCATTCTTTCATATAATTGAAAAACGGTGTTTCCTGGAATCGTCTGAAGGCCTGTGGCCGCAAAAATCTCACTGTCGCCCAGGATATCCAACACTTCACGAACAGCCCTTCCATCAGCATTCCTCATGCATCGCACATTACCCAACAACTGACCATTCCTGTCAAGCAGTCCATAATCCGTTCCCCATGTGTCGATGCCAATACTGCTAAGGCCTATATCCCCATGTATTTTTTTTACTTTCTTAATTGAAAATAAAATCTCATGGAACAGGCGGTATACATCCCAGAAGTATGTTCCGTTTTGATCAATAAAATAGTTGGAGAATCGATGAACTTCCCGGAGTTGCAAACGTTCACCGTCAAATTGTCCCAGGATTCCCCTTCCGGTACTGCCCCCCAAATCCATTGCTAAAAGGTTTTTCATTATCTTCATCCTTTACCTGATCATGCTCTCATTTCCTTTTCAAATTCCTTCATTCGGTTGATTCCATATTCATTATTCGGATCATAGTAATCGGAAGACAGCCACACTTTTACCAGCTCAACCCCCTTGTCCGGCTCTACGCACCAGCCACCCGTACATAACACATTTGCATCACTGTCCGCACGGGACATCTTTGCAGTAAATAAATCATAGCAAAGAGCGGAACGTATTCCTGTGAATTTATTTGCGGAAATATTCATCCCCTGGCCAGTGCCGCAGATTAAGATTCCTTTATTGTATTCACCCGACTGAACCCCTTTACACACCGGTTCCGCCGCATCTAAATAATATCCTTCATCAGCGCTGTAACATCCAACATCCTTAATTTCATATCCATCTTCAGCTAAAGCCTTGACAACCTTTTGCTTTAAAGCGAATCCGCTTGTATCACTGCCAATAATAATTTTTACTGTTTTTCCCATTATTCTACCTACCATTCATTTTCAATAATTTCTGCACGCTTCATTCCTTCAATGTCACGGCCAGTATACTTCACAAGCAGCCATGCTTCTATCATCTTGACTGCATATGCCGCATCTGGCATCAGCCATCCACCAGTGCAGATTACATTTGTATTGTTATCAGCAGCCATTAATACCGCACGTTCAAGATCGTATGCCAATCCTCCACGTACCCCTTTGAATTTATTCACCGCCATTGCCGCACCGATCCCCGAACCGCAGAGCAAGATACCCTTTTGATATTCACCCTTTTGAATTCCCTTCGCTACAACCTCTGCCGCATCTGTAAAGTCTCCATGTTCCGATCCTGACGTACCTGCATTGGCTACCGCATATCCTTTTTCTATTAAAAGCGCCAAGACTTCTTCTTTCATATCATGAGATGCTATATCAGCACCTATGATAATGTTATATCCCAATCTCATGTCAATTCCTCCATATGATCAATTATTTATCCTAATTCGTCAGCTTCTATTTGCTGTTCTTTTGTCATGGGTATAATTTTTATACCGCTGATATGTGCCGACTGTAATGATTGGGCGGTTGCTTCAGCCACTTCCAGTTTGTCAAACGTCAGCACTGGGGTAGGCCCTGCTATCAGTAAGCCAACATTATCAATGATGCAGAGCGGGAAGTCATGGTCAAAACAAGAAGCCACTGTTTCCTTTTCATAGAAAAACTGTTTTGTGTTCAGCCTGACAGTATCACGTAATACACCATACGACTCAGGGATGATTTTAACGTCAAAATGCTTATCACATACCGCATACGCTCCAGCAGTAACGGGTGCTGCAGTAATAACAGATTTTACCTTTGGATGCTTTTTGTATATTTCCTGATGCAGCACCCAGTTGAAATCAGGCATTTTCCCAAGCTCGTAACTCTCATCCTCCACATGGACAAAGTCTTTTTCAGTGATATAAGCATTATCTTTCTCTTGCGGGCTGATGATGAATGCTTTATCCGAAATCCTGCCGGAAATGGTTCCTTCCATTCCTGTGAATAGTTTTTTGCCATAAGCCCGTTTTGCCAGCGCTGCAAGCTCTCTGCGCATTTCAAGCTCAGCGGTGCAAAAGCTGTCTATTTTAATGGTTTTGCAGCTTACAGTTGTATCCTTAAATGCTTCTAACAGCTCCTCGTCTGCCAACTTGATATCTCCCAGCGCAAGGGCATTCATCTGCATATGCGCCGCAAATTCCATCTGCTCAAACCGCCTGCAGGCATCAAACAAGTCTATGGGGCTTCCCAAAAACGCTGCGTGATTCTTCAAAATCGCCGCATCATGCCCTTTTTCGAAAGCTTCCCCGACACAATCCACGAGCCTTAACGTGCCCGCCATCGCGTACTGCGCAAGGCCGATTTTGGGAAACGCTTTGTAAGTTCCAAGTGTAAGCATCGGAGCGGGAAGCATATGCGCCGCGCTCATTGCCACCAACGCAGGCGGATGCGCATGAACTATCGCCTTTATTTCCGGCTGCACCTCATAGATGCGTTTATGGATGCGATATTCCGATGTTGGTCTGTGTTTTCCCTCAATTTGTCCATTCGGATATACGCGTACAATATCGTCTCTGACTAAGGAGGATTTGTCGATTCCGGTCGGACTCACCCACATTACGCCCTCCGAATCCATCACCGACAGATTCCCACCTGTGAGGGTTGTCAATCCCTGGTCATAAATCCGTTTCATAATGAAGCAAATCTGATCAGCCGGATGCATAAATCTTGTATAATTCATATTGGTCTCCTTTATAGTTACAGGTTGCATTTCTATAGTGTCCCCTGATCAAACAGATACCTTGCAAATTCCAGCGAACGCTTTGCGTTACGGTCTAATTCATCTTCGTTGTCGGCTCCTGATAAGTCGCGCCATATCCGCACAGCATCACCAAGTGTACCGCCGGGACGTACAAGCGCTTCCATGACCATCAGTCCATCATAACCGATATGCCGCATGGAATCGCGCACTTCATCCCATGGAATGCGCCCTGTGCCGGGCAAACCTCTGTGATTTTCAACAAAGTGAAAATGACCTAATGTGCTTCCGGCATCTAATATGGCATTCGTAATACTTGATTCCTCGATATTCATGTGGAAACCGTCCAACAGCAATTTCACATTCGGCAGCCCAACCTCGTCAACGAATCTTCGTCCTTGTCTGGCAGTGTTAATAAGGTGGCTTTCAAAGCGATTCATGACCTCTATGCAAAGCTTGACACCATGTTCAGCTGCTTGTTTTCCTAGATGTCTCATCGATTGTACACCACTTTCCCATTCCCGCTCATGGTATGCATGAAATGGAATCCTCGGCGGAGCATTTAACATATTCCCGCCCAAAGTTGTTATCCCTAGTTTTTCTAGACGGGCAAAGGCCTTCGTATAAAAAGCAATACCCTTTTGTCGTACTTCCGCTGCATCATCTGTCAGAGAACAATCTGCCGGTGGGTCTAACCCTGCTGTAAGCAATATATCATTATGGATTGCCGCAGCCGCCAGTTCGTCAACCGCTTTATCCGGCATTTCCAGCACAAGATAATCACCTAATTCTAAACAGTCAAACCCTGCTGCTTTTGCCTTTTCCAGATATGGAATATAATTTTGGCAGTCCAGGTCTTTGCGCCAGTATAAATATTGAATTCCGAATTTCATAACATATCCTTACCTTCCATGTTCCAGTACATCGTACTGGAAGTAATTGGTCTTTAATCTGCCGGACACATGATTCAAGAACGCCTTGGGGTCTTATCTTCTTTCAAGATCAACCTGTTTTGTTTCTTGAAATAACATCCAGAGCAATTGCCAGCATTAACACAAGTCCCTTAATTATAAACTGACCGCTTTGGCCGAGGTTTAACAGGCTCATGCCATTATCCAGGCTTGCCATCAGCATCGTACCGATTACAGCGCCGATAACCGTACCCCGGCCACCCATGATACTGGTTCCGCCCACTACACACCCTGTAATTGCAGTAAACTCAAAAGCGGTACCGGCGGTAGGGGATGCCTGTCCAATCCTTCCTAAAAAAACAACTGCAGCCAAGCCCACGACCAGCGAATGCAGTATGTATACAGCCATAACGGTTCTTTCAATATTAACACCTGATAAACGGGCTGCTTCTGAATTTCCACCTACTGCAAAAACATGTCTTCCAAATACTGTACTCTTAACAACAAATTCAAATATAACAACCAGAACGACCAGTATAATAATTGCGAATGGAAAGCCTAAATAAAAGATGAAAATGCTGGCGACTGCCAGTGCAATTGCGGCATAGAGAACGATCATCGGGCCTTTCTTTTTCCAGTTTGATTCAACAAGCCCCAGCTTGATTTTTTTATTTTCCTGTGAAATACTGATTGCCAGGAAGATAACAATGCCGACAATAGTAAGTACAAGGCTAAGTCCGTTGAAAGACTCCCCACCGAAGATACCGGGAAGATAAGATCTGCCCAGATGGGAAAACTCCGTAGAAACCGGACCGATAGAAACACCGCCGCCAACCAGCAGGTTCAGCCCTCTGAGAACCAATTGCGTCGCAAGCGTAACAATAAAGGCCGGCAGCTCTTTATAGGCGATCCAGAACCCGTGCCACACTCCAATGGCCAGGGAAACAGCAATTACCATAACAAAGGTCATACCCGTGTTCCAGCTTGCCACTTGGATCGTAGCCGCAAATGTGCCTATAAAGCCAATTGCAGCACCGGCAGAAAGGTCTGCATTACAGGTTACGATCACAAGCATCATCGTGATTGCGATCAAAGAACATGTTACCCCCTGCAACATCAAGTTTGACAAGTTACGGGTCGTCATAAATAACCCGTCTGTAAGCAATTGGAACAAGAGAAAAATTATGACCAATTCAACAATCAGGGTATAGTTCAAAAAATTATACTTAATGCTATTTTTAAGTTTTTCCATATCATTCCCCTCCAGCAGCATAATGCAGAATTTTTTCCTGTGTGATCTCATCTTTTTTCGCATCTAATTCTTTTGATATCCTGCCCTCGCACATGACATAAATACGATCGCTCATGTGTATGACCTCAGGCAGTTCCGACGAAATCATGATAATGCTCATGCCGTTATCAGACAAGGTGTTCATCAATTGGTATATTTCATATTTCGAACCAACGTCAATACCCCGTGTCGGTTCATCCAGAATCAAGACCTTGGGTTCTGTGAGCAGGGCCTTGATGATCAAAACCTTTTGCTGGTTCCCGCCGCTCAATCTTTTCGCAAGCTGTAAAATAGAACTGGTCTTAACATTCAGGTCTTTAATACCCTTTTTGGCTTTTTCTAATTCCAGGTTTTTGTTGATAACACCCCGCTCGCTGATCTTATCCAGACTGGAGATTGATATGTTTGTAACCAGATCGGAATTAGCAAGCAGGCCAAGACGCTTTCGGTCTTCAGAAAGATACATCAGTCCTGAGCGTATGGCTTCTATCGGCTCTTTAAATTGTTTCTGAGCCTTACCGCTGATCGTAAGCTTACCTGCGCTTATCCTTTCACCTTTCAATGCACCAAAGATGCTCATCGCAAGTTCCGTACGTCCGGCCCCCATAAGGCCGGCAATCCCGACAATTTCCCCTTTGCGTGCCTTCATGCTCACATGGTCAAGAATATATTTCCCTGGGGTTTTTTTATTGGGCACAGTCCAACCTTCTATCTCGATCATAACTTCCCCCGGCTTGCGCGCGTGCTCCGGATAATACCCGTCCATGCTCCGGCCGACCATATGGGTGATTAAAGTCTGATCGTCAAACTCCTTGATTGGCTTTGTGACGATTGTGCGGCCGTCACGTATTACTGTAATCGTATCAGCAATTTCCAATACCTCATTAAGCTTGTGAGAAATATATATGCAGGTCGTACCCTGTTCCCTTAGCTGCCGCAGAATATTAAGCAGGTTTTCGCTGTCTGCTTCTGTCAGCGATGATGTGGGTTCATCCAATATCAATATTTTGACATCCTTACTAAGGGCTTTTGCAATTTCGACCAACTGCTGTTTACCCGTCCCTAACCGCTCGACAACGGTGGATGGGAGCTCACTTAGATTAAGCCGCCTTAAAAGCTCAAACGCTTTTTTATTTTGATTGTCCCAACTGATTTTACCGCGTTCATTAATCTCGTTTCCCAAAAATATATTTTCGCAGATCGTCATAGTTCCAACCAGACCAAGTTCCTGATAGATAATGACAATTCCCGCTTTTTCACTATCTTTGACAGCAGAAAACTTTTGTGCCTCACCCTCTACAATAATATTGCCGGAAAATTCTCCATCAGGGTAAACACCGCTAAGAATTTTCATGAGGGTAGATTTTCCCGCTCCGTTTTCTCCACACAGGCAGTGAATCTCACCCCGTTTAACGTTGAAGGTGACATCGTGAAGAACCTTAACGCCCGAGAAATCTTTTGTTATATTTTTCATTGATAATATATAATCTTCCATATCTGCTCCTCATACCCTTATAGGTAAGGACAAGACATAACATCTTGCCCTTAACCAGTGTAAACATTCATCAGGATTCACTTATGATTCATAAACCTCTTCTTTTGTATACACGCCAGCGTCAATTATCGCACTGTCTACATTGTCCTTGGTAACAACTACAGAATGTACGACTTTATGAGGCATGTCATTCACACCGAAGTTAACCGTGTATTCTGTCTCTATCGACTCGCCTTTGACCAGTGCTATCGCTGTCTCAACTGCCACACGGGAGAGAGCGTTGCTATCTTTATACAATGTTGATGTCTGGGTCCCTTCCACAATGCGCTTTACTGCTGATAGTTCACAGTCCATACCCGTAACGACAACCTTGCCGGCAAGACCGACTTCCTCAAGGGCCTTAATGGTTCCTGAAGCAATTCCATCATTCATACAGACAAAGGCCTGGATATCGTTGGTAAACAACGTCAAAGCATTTTGCGTGTTAGCCATTGCAGCCTCAGCACCCCAGTTCAGACAATACTGTTCAAATACGATATCCACATCGCATTCTGCCAAAACTTCCTTTTCACCCTCAACCAGCAGCGAGATCCCGGACGATTCATCACCGTGCAGCAATGCTACGTTCCCGCTGACATCCAGATCACGCACGATAGAAGCGATCAACTCACCGTTGGTTTCATCGCGGTAGCCTACAAACGCGTCAGCATAGGAATTTTCAAGCGGATTGTCATAGACGATCACTTTTACGCCGGCTTTTCTCGCATCTTCAATAACATTAGCTAATGCCCCGGTATCAACCGGTGTTACCAGTATCGCATCAACCTTTTGTGTTATCAGGTTTTCTATTTGCGAAATCTGCTGCTGCGAATCGCCGTTAGCAACGTTTGAAATAAATTCTACACCCAATTCTGCGGCGGCAGCCTCAACACCTGCTAGCTCTCTCTGCCAACGTTCTTCTTGAAGTGTTTTTACAGCGTATGCAATCGTTATTTTTTTATCTGAGGTATCATTAGATACTGCTTCCGTTGAACTGCTGTCTGCTGCCGCATCATTCTTGTCGGAGTTTCCCCCGCTGCCACATGCTGCAAGTGTCAGGACAAGTACTAATGTACATAACATTGAAACTACCTTTTTTGTAATCATTCTCATAATCATTCTCCTTTAAAATTCGCTGAATAGATTAAACAACCAATTTAGTACATGCCACTGCACATACACATTTCAATTGCTTCTTTTACTTGCAGCTTCATGGCTCCTTTGCCAACTTTTAAAATATCCATCAGCCCCAGTTCATCCGGGTTAGCAGTCATGAAATCATTAATACTACGAATAAATGCATTACGCAGTACCGTGCTGAAATTAATCTTTGCAATCCCCATCATAATCGCTTTTTGAATCTGGTCACAGGGGATACCCGAACCGCCATGTAATACCAGCGGTATTTTCACCAGCTCTGTAATCTCCTGCAATCTGGTGAAATCTAATTTGGGGTCTTCCAGATAAAATCCATGGGCATTTCCCACCGCAACAGCCAGGCAATCAATTCCGGTTTCATCCACTAATCTTTTTGCATCCCGGGGATCTGTTAAATATGCGTTATCCAGTTTATTTCCCAGCTCATCTGTCTGTCCGATGGTTCCAATCTCGCCTTCTACGGTAACGCCCACCGCTGCAGCCATTTCCACGACCTTTTTTAGATTGCTGATATTATCGTCAAGAGGCAATGAAGATCCATCATACATCACACTGGTAAATCCGCCCTGCATACAGCGAACTGTATCTTCATACGCAGCACCATGATCCAGGTGAATCGCAAAACGCACTTTTTTATTATCTGCGATTTCTTTTGCCATCGCTGCAACAGCTTTCGGGCTGGAATAATATGCTTCCAGCCAATGGGCCTGTAAAATAACCGGAGCTCCCATCTCCTGAGCCTGCTCCAGAACGCCCTGAATGGTTTCTAAGTTACAGACATTAAACGCAGGTACCGCATAACCACCTAAAATCGCTTCTTCCATCAATTCCTTCATCGTTACTAATTCCATATCTAACTCCTTTTCCGATAAGCATTAGTATATTAAACAGCGTGAACTGTTTTAGTCTGTCTTTTATTCGCATACGCATCAAGTGCAATTGCGAATGCAAGGACTGCGCCACGAACGATATACTGCAGAGATGGATCGAGGTTGAGCAAGCTCATACCATTATCCAGGATTGCCATGATCATCGTCCCGATCACAGCACCGGCAACTAAACCGCGTCCGCCGGTAATCGCTGTACCACCGACAACACAGCCAGTAATAGCAGTGAACTCATATCCCATACCGCCGGCAGTTGTGGCCGAGTTTAGACGCCCCAGGCATACCAGTGCTGCCGTTGCAACAACAATAGCATGGAGGACATAAAGCTTCAAAATTTCTTTGGCTACATTGATCCCCGAAAGCGCAGCCGCTTCTACGTTGCCTCCGATCGCATAGATATATCTGCCGAACTTGGTATTTTTGCTTATGTGAGAAATGATCAGTGTAAGCACAAAAAGAATCAACATTGCATAAGAGAAACCTTTATAGCTGTAGAGGATTATCGTAATCGTCGCAATGAGTGCCGAGATTACCACAGTCTTTAAAACAATCTTTCCCAGGGGGCTTTTGTCGAAACCTTGCTTGATGTTATTGCGCTCCTTTGAAATTACAATCCATACGTATGTAATGATAATGATGGCGCCGACAATCAGAGTCGTGTCATTACTTTTCCCACTGATCGATGGCAGATACCCATTGCCCATCGCTGAGATAATCCCCTTGATCGGGCCGATGATACGTCCGCCGCTTATATATTGGTTGACACCAAGGAAGACCAGCTGTGTAGCCAATGTTATGATGAATGCCGGCAGCTTCATATATCCGACCCAGAACCCATGAAACAGGCCTACAATAAGGGCAATCACATAAACCATAATAACAACCACTATCGACGGAATATTGCTCTGCCTGACCTGCACAATAGCTGCAACCATCGCGATCATGCCAAGGAAACGTCCTGCTGAGAGATCGGCATTGCCCGTGATGATGACAAGGCACATGGTAATAGCAATGATTGAATAGGTTGCCCCCTGCATAAGAAGATTTGACACGTTGCGAACCATCAGGAATGAACCACCCGTAAGAACCTGAAAGACCACCAGAATGATAATCGCTTCCACCACTAAGCTGTTTTTATAAAACAATCCAAATAAATCTATTTTTTTTGTATCCTTCATATTTCATTTCCTTTCGTAGCAGCCAATGCCACATCTTGCTGAGTTATAGTTCTTTCTCTATTATCAAATTCTCCACTGATCCTGCCTTCCCGCATAACATAGATCCTGTCGCTGATTCCAAGAATCTCCGGAAGTTCTGAAGAAATCATGATAATTGCAAGTCCCTGTGCTGCCATCTGATTGATCAACTGATAAATCTCCATTTTAGCGCCAATGTCGATGCCTCTGGTGGCTTCGTCGAGAATCAGGACATTCGGTTCCGTCATAAGAGCCTTCACCAGGCAGACTTTCTGCTGGTTCCCACCCGACAGGTTTTTTGCCAGCTGTAATATTGATGGTGTCTTAACCCTGAATTTTCCGGACAGCTCTTTGACTTTGCCGTATTCTTTGTTCCGGTTAATAAAAATCCCCTTGTCTATAAACTTATCAAGACTTGAAAGCGAAGCATTGTATGCGATATCAGAATTCAGTATCAGTCCTAACCGCTTGCGGTCTTCTGTGGCATAAAATAGCCCTGCTTTAATTGCCTCGCCGGAATTCTTAAACGGCGGCCTTTCCGTACCCCTATATTCAAGCTTTCCAGAAATCGCACCTTCGAGCCCGCCGAAGACACTCATACCAAGTTCAGTACGTCCAGCCCCAATCATTCCCGCCAGGCCGATCACTTCACCCTTTCGTACTTCAAGGTTGACATCCTGCAGAAGCCATTTCGAGTTGATGCCGTCATAAACCGACCAGTTAGAAACCCGAAGTTCCACATCCCCAACCGGACAGTCACGCTTCTCAAAAGAAGTACTGATATCACGGCCAACCATGCTGCTGACCAGAGTATCCTGGGTAAATTCCTTTGCCGGTTTATAATCCACCGTTTGACCATCACGCAGGACCGTTATCGTATCGGCTATCTGAAAAACTTCATTCAGTTTATGGGAAATGAATACGATACTCATGCCCTTATCCCTCAGATCCTCTACCAGCTTTAAAAGGTTTTCGGAATCGTCCTCCGGCAGCGGTGCTGTCGGCTCATCCAGGATTAATACCTTGCAATTTTTGTTAAGGGCTTTAGCAATCTCTACAAGCTGTTGCTGTCCAATGCCGAGGTTACCGACTCTCGTCCGAGGATTGACTTTCAGATTCAACCGTTCGAGCAGTTCTTTGGAATGTGTAAACTGATAATCCCAGTTGATGAAGCTATTCTGGCAAACCTCATTTCCCAAGAAAATATTTTCACAAACGTTTAACGTCTGAATCAGTCCAAGCTCCTGGTGGATGATCGCAACGCCTGCCGCTTCACTTTCTTTAACCCCTTTAAAGCTTACTTTCTCCCCATTAAGTATTAAATTACCGGTATAGTCATTATATTGGCCACTCAAAACCTTCATGAGGGTTGACTTACCGGCACCATTTTCGCCAACCAGCGCATGTATTTCTCCTCGCCGCAGGTTCAATGAAACGCCATCCAGTGCTTTCACTCCGGGAAATTCCTTTGTTATATTCTGCATCTGTAAAATATAATCTTCCACTCTGTTTGTCCTCTCCTCCCTATTGGAGAACTCTCAGAAACTCTTTGTTTCCGAGAGTTCTCTCTGGTGTATAGGCTTCACCTGTGAAAGGGTAAAGCCTCGCCCATCTTCTTGCAACAGATCGTATCACATCACTCAAAAATGCTGATCCCACCACTTCTGTAACTTTCTACAGACAAGTTCCGGTGTGTTTATTGCCGGGTCGATGGTCCATTTTACCTCATTGCCAAAGTATCCTTTATAGTTGTTATCATCGAACATTCTCAGCAGTGAGTTAAGATTAAGCTCCCCTTCGCCCGGAATCCGGTGTTCCCACGCTCCCGAAGGAAGACGGCCGCCATCTGTGTAATGAACAAAGACGACTTTGTCGTGACCGCATATGTCAAATACATCCTGCACGGATTCGTTTGTTTGAGAAAGGCACATAAGATCAATCGTAACTGCCATATTGTCTCTGCCGCAATCACCGATCAGCTTCATGATCTGCCTATGGTCTGTGATCACCGTGATGTCTCTGGTTGTCGCTTCAAAGGTAATTATCACGCCCTCACTCCTGCCTATGTCCGCAAGTCTGCTCATTGAATCCACCGCGATATTCCATACGTCATCAATGCTTTCGTCCATCGTGGCGTACCCCGGAAATACCAGCACATAAGGGGCACCGATCACGCCGGCCGCGCGAATGGCATTCTCATAATACCGAAAGGTACGCAGACGCGCAGCAGGGTTTTTCGATGCAAGGTTCGTAGGATACGCACAGTTTTCCGGATTGATCTCAACGACACTTAAGCCTCGCGCAGCAAGTTTTTGCTTCAATACCTTCATGTCCGTATATGTTACATCATCCATACAGAAGTGAGGTTCTGCGCCAAAGAACTCTAACTTTTCAGCACCAATCTTTTGCAATGAATCCAGTGTATAATCCAGGGAATACTTAATATAGGGAAAATTTGAATGAATATACTGTTCTTTTTTCAGATTTTCAAATTTCATCCAATCAATCTCCTTATTAATTTCCATAAACCTCTTCGTGGGTGAAGACGCCGGCATCAATAATCTTTTCGTCAATGTTGTCTTTAGTTATGACAGTACCCGGATACAGCAGGAATGGTTTCGTCTCTCCCAGAGAGTTGGTATCTGTGTAATCAAAATCAGCATCTGTAATTTCGCCAAGGTAATAGGCAATACAAGTTTCCGCGAACAGTCTTGGATACTCACCACCACTCTTTGAAACAGTACTTACCTGTGTACCTGCCAGGATCCTCTGGATTGCCAGAAGGTCAGCGTCCTGGCCGCATACAAGAACTTTACCTGCAAGTCCAACGTTTTCAAGCGCCTGTATTGCTCCGCCTGCCAGACCGTCGTTCATACAAAGGATAGCTGTAATGCTGTCGCCGTATTCAGCGAGCCAGTTCTCCACATAACCCATACCGGTTGACGGATCCCAGTTGACTGTCCACTGCTCACCAACTACATTGATATCACAGTCTTTCATGCTGTCCTTCATACCTTCATCGAACTTAACAACGCCTGTGCCACCGGCTGGGTCACCCATCAGATAACAAACGTTACCGCTGATACCCATCTCGCCGATTGTCCGTGTGATGGCCTGTCCGATCTCATATTGATCGTTGCCTCCTGAAATGTCAAAGTACAGTTCGCCGTCAACCTGCTCGTAGTAGCAGATCAGGACGCCTTCGTCATGAGCCGCTTTAAGCGCATTGTCAATCGCTTCCTTCTCGTGTGTCTGAACGATCAGAATGTTAATCCCCTGGGAAACCATGTTCTCAATCTGGGATACCTGCTTTTGCGCATCGTTCTCTGCTACCTGATAGATCAATTCAATGCCCTGCTCGTCACAAACCTGTTGTATAATTTCAAGTTCTTTTACATAACGTTCTTCTTGAAAAGTTTTCCATGATACACCAACAACGATGTCCTCGCGGCTTTTCTTGTCCGCCGATACCGTTTCCTGCTCTGTCTTTTCATCTGCTTCCTGCTCCATCTGTCCCTCGGCTTCCTGCTCTGTCTGTCCATCGTTTTCATCCGTCCCTGTTGGTGAAACGCTTGATCCGCAGGCTGCCAGAGACACCATCATGGTTACTGCCAAAATCATTACCAGTAATTTCTTGAACATTTTTAAATCCTCCTCCTTTGAATTTTGGGTTTTGCACTTTATGTGCAGTGCTTATATCATGAAAACGGGGAGATGAAACGTTAACTTTTGACCCCATCATCATTGAACATTAATCTGTTCCTCAACAACTTCTTTTCCAACTAACATTTTATGACTCCACGTCCTCCTCAGGCAATAAGACCACCTTCGTCGCTGCTTTATTTCTTACTAATTCAATGCCCTCCAGAACTTTGGACATCGGTATCTTGTGAGAAATAATGGCATCCATGTCAATCTCGCCTTTTTCCAAAAGCCGGATACAATTTCTCCACGAAGTACTGTCATAGCCCATGTGCCCAATTAATACCAAGCCTTTTAAACCAAATTTATGTAATGAGAACTCCAAAGGTCTTGTGCTTTCGCCAATCTTCACAATGCATCCGCCGTTTCGGGTAATCTCAATGGCTTGTTTAAAGATCATCGGAATGCCCGCACAATCGATTACTGCTGCGACACCTTCTTCGCCGGCAATTTCTCTGCATCGTGCAATCACATCTTCCTTATCACTTACTACAAAATCAGTTGCTCCGCATTCTTTTGCAATCCCAAATCTGGTCTCCTGGTCTTCTGATAATCCTACCGCAATAATCTTAGAAGCACCGATAATGTGTGCCATCTTGATGCTGAAAAGCCCTAGTGCACCTACGCCAAATACTATGACTGTCTGACCTGGCAGTACTTTTGCTTCTTGTACTACCGCCTTATATGCATTGCAAAGTGGATCCAGAATTGAAGCATGCTCGTAACTGATGGACTCTGGCACTTTGTAGAGGCAGTTGGGAAATACGCTCAATACCTGACCTGGTATCTTGACATATTCTGCAAATCCACCGTCCATATCATTCCCCATGCCTTTTCTATGCTCGCAAAATAGATATTGTCCGGTTGCACAAGCGTAACACTTGCCGCATACATACCCCGTATTATCAGAAACAACGCGATCGCCAACCTTCCAATCAGTTACCCGACTTCCCACTTCACAGATTTCTCCGGCAAATTCATGACCGATCACAATCGGATATGGCACTGTTTTTCCCTCTATCTTCCCATAAAACAGCGGTAAATCCGATCCACAGATACCTGCTGCTTTTACCTTGATCAAGACGTCACTGTCGCCAACTTCCGGCTTTGGAAATTCTGTATATTCAACCATTCCGGCATCATAACCGGTTTTAATTACTGCTTTCATATTGCCTCCTTATACACTTAATAGAAATTCCTCAACTTGAGCACGATTCTTAACTGCCCCCGTAGCTCCTATCCGGCTAATGGAAATAGCAGATACAGCACTGCCAAACTTCAGGCATTCCCGCAAAGGTAAATCGCGTAACAGTCCGGAAATGAAACCAGCCATAAAATTATCACCTGCCCCGGTCGTGTCAACGACTTTTGCTGCGAATGTCGGTACCATCAGCTTCGCTGTTGAAGTGTCGCCGTAGACACCGTCTGCGCCAAGTTTAATTACAACATTCGGGGTTCCGTAACTTCGAAATACATTTGCAATATCAGATAGTTCTTTTTGTGCGGTAAAATGTTCTGCTTCATCCTTACTTGGGACAATATAGTCCAGGTAACTAAGCGCATCCTTAATCTCATCTAATGAACAATCTGCTCTGTTTAAAACCAAATCTGCAATTGTTATTGCACCAACACTTTTCGCCTTCTTCAATATCTCGCACAACTCAGCATTATTTAATCTTTCACTGCAGAACAGGCTGGCGATCGAAACCACTTTCACACCATCGGTAATAAGATCCAGATCCATATCTTCTATCGCATAATTGTCAGATGCAGTGCCCCTTTGTGATAAGAAGCTTCGTTCCCCATTCCCGGCAACCATCACGACGCTTGTTGATGTTGGATAGTTCTCTGTAATGGTTAACCCTTTCGTATCTACATGCTGGCCTTCACAGTATTGTTTCACCACCTGACCCTGCAAGTCATCTCCTACCAGCGTCATAACACCTGCCTGATGGTTGAGATTTGCCAGCGTGATTGCTTCATTTAGCGCATCCCCTCCCGTTTTCAGATCAACACTTTCTATGATATCGGTTTGCCCATCACGGGGAATATTCGTTACACCCCTGACCAGAATATCGACAGTTGACATTCCTATACACAGCACTTCTGATTTGCTTTTTCCCACTATTGTTCACCTCGCTGTTACTCTGCGATCTTAATCACAGCTTTTACAATTGACTGTGCATTATTAATACAATCTTCAAACGCTTCCTGCACATCTTCAAAATTATATACCTTCGTAATGATTGACTTAATATCAATCCCACCGGATGAGAGCAAAGCGATTGCCACAGGATAGATATTACGGTAACGGAACGTCGATTCAATCCTGACTTCTTTGTCAACCATCAGTTGGAAATTGAGTGGCGTCTCACCGACAACATTGCCGATCATCATGACTGTTCCGCCCCGCTTTGCCAGATAGACTGTCTGACTTGCTGTTACTTTGCTGCCTGCTGTTTCAAAAACAAAATCCATTCCTCGTCCACTTGTCAGTTTTTTTATTTCTTCTATTACATTCACTTCAGAAGCATTGATCACTCTTGTTGCTCCCAGTTCTTTTGCTTTTTTCAATCGGATGGTATGCAGATCAACCACTGTGACATCCGAGATTCCCATCGCTTTAAGGGAAAGCAGTGTAACCAGCCCAATACATCCCGCTCCCAGCACCACTGCGGTTTCTCCTACTCTGATGCCTGACTTCACTGCTGCATTCAGGCCGACTGCCAGCGGTTCAATCAATGCTCCTTCCATAGTAGATACATGATCTGGAAGTTTGAAGCACAAGTCTGCCGGATGGGCGATGTAACTCCTGAGTGCTCCCTGATACATTGGTGCGGAAAGGAATTTAACCGATGGGCACAAGTTATACTTGCCGCTTTTACACCATTCGCACTTACCACAGGTAATCCCTGGTTCAACTGCTACTTTATCGCCGGGTTTTAGATTTGTTACGCTTTCACCTGTCTGCGTAATGGTTCCTGCACATTCATGCCCTAATATGAAAGGGTACATGTCCGGAAAGTTGGGTTCGCCATGCTGGTAATTATGTACATCCGATCCGCAGACACCGCAATACTCCATCTTGATTATCACTTCATTGCTTCCACACTTGGGCATATCCACTACATCCATCTTCATTTTTCGATCATCCATTAAGAATATCGCTTTGTTCACTTTTCGTCCCTCCTGGAATACCACCACTAAATTTGTTTTATTCCCCCGTTTGTTAAGCAAATTATAACTGCCTTTCCGACTATCTGAATGGAATCATTTTTCTGAAAGGTTAAAAAATCTTACCGGAATGGAATTATTTTTCTAAAAGATTAAAATATTTTACTGAATGGAATTGCTTTGAAAAATATTTTTTCAAAGCATGATAAATATCTGCACACAAAAAGCCCCTCCACCTTCATCGAGAAAGCAGAAGCGCCCGATTTGTATTCTATTACAGTTCAAAAGGAGAACTGTAACTTCTAGTTTTCTTTTTTAAACTCACTTACCGATATACCCGTATATTTTTTAAAACAAGTACTAAAATAATGAGGGTCTTTAATCCCAACACGGTCTGCAATCTCATATGCCTTGAGATCCAGCCTTTGCAGTAATGACATTGCTTTTTCCATCCGTAACTCAAACAAGTACTCACTAAAACTCTTGCCCGCCTTTTCTTTAAAGGTTCTGCTTAGGTAACTGGCATTTACATACAGCATTTCCGAAACAGAGGCTAACGAAATATCTTCTTCACTAAAATGACCTTCTATATACTCTTTCACGACATCCACCAAAGTTTTGTCCTTGTCATCAAGCCCTTCCTTAGCAGACAGCGAACTATCCCGCAGGCGCCCCCGAAGGTTTTCGATTTCTTCATCGAACTCCTTCTCTTTCAAAATCGTATCTCGGGCTTTTTCCATTGCAGCCTTCATTTCTTCCTGATTAACAGGTTTTAGGAGGTAATCAAAAACACCCATTTTCAGGGCTTCACTGGCATACTCAAATTCATCATGTCCAGAAAGGATTACGACTTTTATCTTAGGGTATCGTTTCAGCACTTTACGACCAAAATCAAGGCCGTCAATTCTCGGCATACGGACATCGGTAATGATAATGTCCGGCTGATACAATTCCATCAATTCCAGACCTTCTCTTGCACCGGAAGCTTCACCTACAATCTCAAGCCCCAGTTCATACCAGCTGATACACCGCAAGATCATCTGGCGAACCAGTTTTTCATCGTCAACAATTATCACTTTCAGCATCTCTCTTTCCTCCTTCACTGGTACCTGAAGTCTTTGGGTATTCTGACCGATATCGTCGTGCCAATACCTGCCCTGCTTTTGATCTCAACTAAATCTTCTCTTTCATAATATAAATGAATACGCTCGATCGTCCCAAAAACACCAAAGCTCTTCCCGTCTTCTGTCTCTGCTCCTTGAACCACTTCATTCAGACGTCTTGGTGTCATACCGGAACCATCATCTTCTACTTCCAGTATAACGTATGCTCCCTGGTCTTTCGCCCTGACAATGAGGTTACCGCCCTTTTCTTTCGTTTTCAATCCATGATAGATCGCATTTTCAACAAAAGGCTGCAAAACCAGCTTGAGTGTTTTATATTGCTTTACATTTTCATCAATGTCATAGCTCGCTTCAAACACATCTTCGTACCGATATTTCTGGATGATCAGATAGTTATATACGATCTTTAATTCCTCTCCAATCGTAATCACTTCCTGCCCTTTATGCAGACTTAAGCGGTAATAACTGCCCAATGCCTGAATCATGGTAAATACATCATCAAGGCGACCCATCAATGCCAATGCCCCGATAGAATCAAAGGTATTGTATAAGAAATGGGGCTTAATCTGTGCATGCAAAACTTCTAATTCATATTTTCGCTTCATTCTCTGCCCTGCTACAACTTCATCAAAAAGGTCATTCAATTCAGTAATCATCCGATTATACCCGCTCTGCAGCTGGTTGATCTCCAGATTGGCAGGTATTTCCTGAATTGCGGCAAATTCTTTTTGCTCTACCTTTTTCATCGAAGCCAGCAGCCTGTGGACCGGCTCTGATATGAATCTTGTAATAATCACAGCGCCCACACATAACAACATACCATTAAGCGCCAGAATCATAATGGTGATCACAGTAAAAGACTTTACCTGGGCACCCACCATATCTCTTGGAAGAAATCCAATAATCTCCCAGTTACTGTTCTCAATTTTGATCGAAGAAGACTTATAATCGTTATTTTGCGCATGATCGACGGCATCGGCAACTGAGATTGGCTCCTGATCAGCATCCGTAGTATCAATAATAGCGCTTTGTTCCTGATCAAAATTGATAGTATTGATGATTGGGATTTGTTCTTCATCAAGCAGCATAATGCGAAGGCCATACTCAGTCTGGGCAAAATGATAGATTTTGTTGATTTCCGTATCAGATATATTTAAAACAATAACACCGATCGGCTGCATGGTATTGAGATCATTGATCACCCGTATCAAGGAAATATAATTGCTTTCCATTTCCTGACCCTGTAAAAAATTACCGGCATTTCTTTTTAATACATACCCACCCCTGGCTGCTAAAGCTTCTTGATACCAGGAAGCCTGTTTGACATCTTTTGAAGCCGGTGTCCGTAAGTATTCATTGGCGGCATGATAGGTATTTCCATAATTATCAAACACATAGACCGATGCAACGTAGGTGCTTCCTGTTACCAGCCTTACCAGTGAAGTATCAATGTAATAACTATCTTGATTGTAGCTTCCGGCATTGCGCAACACATTTTGAACGTCTTCACTAAAAGTAATGATCTTCGAATATTCATTTGCCCTGGTAATCAATGAGTCAGAATTTGTTTTCACATCTCTTAGCGTTAATTCAAGCGTAGCATTTTCCATACCCGAAACAGCACTCTCCATAATATAGAAATATAAGGACATGCAAACGGAAACTGTAATAATGAATAGTATCAGATAGTATCCAACAATCTGTTTGCTAAAGGATAAGCTTCGAAACCATTTCATATGATCACCTATTGTCTTTCCAGTCACACGGTTGCTATCTATTCACTCTCAATTAATTGACACACCTGATTATTTATTTACCGCAGCCTCAAGTCTTTTCGCAAAGTCTTCCGCAGAAATATTCTGTCTGTAAAGCTCCGCTACCAGATCAAGCCACTCCTGCGTAGCCGTTGCCTGCAGCGTCGAATCCCAGGCAGCAACATAACTGGTCGCATCAGCGATGATTTCCATCACTTCCCGGTTAAGCGGATTCACATTTTCCATTGATTCTTCCGGAATCTCCCAAGTTACTAAACCGCCGTCCAGGATTGCACACTGTTCTGCCAGATAGGCACACACCGCCACAGTTTCGTCCGGGTATGCACAGGACGCGCTGACGCATAAGGCACCGTTATCACCGCCAAAGAATTGATTTTCATCAACTACATCATCCACCGGCGGAAATTTGACAACATGGACTTTTCCTGCAACAGCTGTAAGATCTAATACACCCGAAAGCCAGGAGCCCATAAATACCATCGGTACTTGCCCTTGTTTAAATCCTTCTTCCGCTTCGTCCTTGGTCAGGCTGAATGTTTCTTCCGTAAAAGCCTGTGCAGCAACCAGTTCAAGTGTTCGTGAAGCCGCACTCACAACAGCCGGGTTATCCATGGACGTTTCCCCTGTAAGCATTTGTGCAGATAGTTTTGCATCTGATAACTGCGCAATATAAGCATTGGTGATCAATGCACCGGCCCATTTATCCTTCATACCCATAGCAATCGGAGTCACATCGTTTTTCCGAAATGTCTTACATACTTCCAACAGTTCATCAAATGTAACCGGATACTTAAGGTTATACTGCGCAAACATTTCTTGATTACAATATAAAACTCCGACCCAGAGATAAGACGGCAGTCCATACAACTGATCGCCAAACATATAACCACCAAGCGCCTCTGGTTTCAGTTTTCCCCTCGTCTTGGCATCCAGATAATCGTCAAGTGCTAAGACATAGCCTGCTTCCACAAACGGCTGAACAAAACCACCACCCCAGGAAAAGAAGATATCCGGTGTCTCATTCGCAGCAATCATCATTTTGATCTTTGTCTTATAAGTTTCTACATCAGCCGTTTCATGATTGATAATATAATCCGGGAATTCTTCTTTTGCCATTTCCAAAGCCTTTAGAAAATTTGCCGATCCTGAATCGGGATTCGTCATTGAATATAAAGTGAAAATATTAATTTCAGGCTTTTCCAAGCTTTCAATGGTCTTTTCCTGTGTCCGTTCGTCTGTTTCATTACCGCATCTGGTCAAGATAACAATCAGCAAGCAAGAAAAAAGCAGGATTGATATCAATTTTCTTTTTAACATACCTTCTCCTCTGTAGTTAACAAAAACCATACAACCTTATGTGACCATTGTACCAAGCCATTAACTCAGCAGCTAGTCTCAAATACGATTTTTTCTATTTTTTCTAAAATCCAAAAAAGAGCAACAGTTTTGTAAATATGTTTTATTGTTGAAATACCACAATGCAACCATAAACATTTCACAAGCCCTGCTACTCTTTCTTACTCTCACAATGGCTAATCCATCCTGATTCCTATTCACAGTAAGGCTTGTTCTATTCACCATGGGGGTGGATGATAATTTTGATCACATCGTGATCTGAGATATTCCGATCCAATGCTTCGAAATAATGATCCAGATCATAGCCTGCTGTTTTTAGCACTTTTGTATTTACTTTCCCTGTCGCTATGGCGTCTACGGCACGGCCAAAATCACCCACCTGGCTCAGCGACGAATAGTATGTAAGTTCCCGGTCCCAAAATGTATTAAACGGGAATCTTAATTGCGGGGATTCACCACGGTAATAGCCATATCCAAGAATCCTGCCGCCCAGTTTCATTAATTTGGGAACAGAATAAACAAACTCTTCTGCACCGGTTGCATCAAATAAGCAGTCTGCACCCAGCGGATAACATTCCAATACGGCTTTTTCATGTATTGAGTAGTCCTCTCGATCCATTAAAATCGTATCAATCCCCAAACAATTCACAATATCCAGCTTGCTTTGTGTCGAACCAATCACAACTACACGGGAGGCATTGCTATGTTTGGCGAGCTGAGCCAGAATGATGCCCATTGGCCCTGCACCTAAAACCAATACTTCATCACCATATTTTATACCCATTTGATCCATAGAATGCATACAACATGCTACAGGCTCTGCCAGGCATGCTTCATCAAAAGTAACATGATCAGGCAGCAGGTATGCTTTTTTCTCCTGGCAGGCAACATACTCAGCCATTGCGCCATTGCTCTTATTACCAAGATTTTTCATATTCCGGCAGTGAATGGGTGTGCCTCTCCTGCAGTAATAGCACTTACCACAGGGCACTGTATTATCAATAGCCACGCGGTCCCCGACCTTAAACTGGGTTACATCTTTTCCAATATCATAAATATATCCTGCAAATTCATGCCCTGGCACCAGCGGGTAGCCGGAACAACTGCTGCCAATCGGCTTTTTATCATGATCTCCATCAACACCTATGCAGATGCTACAGCTCATTACCTTAATAACAACATCCTTGTCACCGCAAACCGGCATTGGCATATCACACAAACTGGCATTTTCTCTTCCTGGTTCCGTATAATAGATTGCTCTCATTTTGTATACCCTCCTTAATATGTTATGATTTCCTGAATTAAAAGCAGTAACAAGCAAGTAGAAAATATCCAAATCCCATATGTACTAGTACATTGAAGAATAAATAATGAGTTCATTCGCTGAGGATGGTTTTTCGAGAGTGCAAATGAAAAAACGTAGGCGTAGCGGGCTACGCTGAGGCTTTTTCGTTTGTGCTCTCGGA
>Ga0153928_1000184_pt1 | contig 32143 bp, 20 predicted proteins | sample TSNJ012MetaG_FD_106656 | JGI IMG/M metagenome (GOLD analysis project Ga0153928, IMG submission 106656) | Attine ant fungus gardens microbial communities from New Jersey, USA - TSNJ012 MetaG | ecosystem: Host-associated > Fungi > Mycelium > Unclassified | place: USA: New Jersey, Wharton State...
AGCACACAGAGCACTAATAACTTATATTTATACTTTTGTAAGATTTTTTATTATTAATTGATACAAGTAAATACTTTTATAATAAAAATAATTTTTAGTGGCAAAGGGGCCCTTTTTAAAAAATTAAAATAAAACTAAAATTTAAAGAGTAAAAACTGATCTAAATTATTCAATCCAAATCTAGTGAAGAGCATAATCTTTATTACATCTTGCTTGATTTTGGTATACTATGGTCCTAAGCATATATAAATATGGTTATGTACAGCACTATAAGCTAAAATTATCTGTTTAATATTAGTTCTACTAGGTTAATAAGTGGTATTTGTATAAATTACAAACTAATTGTATTCCTATCTAGTTAAAATGGATTAAATAAGGTGAAAACATAAGGAAAGCATCAAGGTTTTATTAAAATTCTAGTAGGAAGGTAAGAGAGTATAGTGCAGCATCTATTAAATTTAGTGATTGAGTAGCAGGTATAATTGATGAAATTGGAAATCTTTTTAAAAAAAGAAAATACAAGTGTAGAATTTATTCTAAGTTTTTCAGATCTACCACTTCTACGTTATATTCAAAATCAACTAGTAAAATCGCATAAAATGGGATCCAAATCATATCAATATCGTCTATATAAATATAAAGGTATAATTCAACTTATTAATATTATTAATGGACTTATTCGTCATTCTTTTCAACTTCTACAACTGCATCGTGTTTGTCAAGAAATTTTAATTATTTATCCTTGTTCACTTACTAAATCTTCTATTTGATTTGGAGGTTTTTAGATGCAAAAGGTATTATTACTTATTCTATAAAATTTGCTAATTATCCTCAAATAAGTATTAAAAAATATTAAAAAATATCTTCAAGATGTTCCATGATATAAATAAAATAAAACACATAATTCTATATTTTATCAGTATTACAATACTATAGTGTTGAGTAGTTCTTATAAAGATTTACCATTCTACAGAATACTTTACTTTTATTTCACCCCCTTTACTGTGACCTGTTTACGCTTGTTTTACTATACCACTTAAAATGTTGCTTAAGTCTATTGGTTCGGCACTATAGAGTAGTCCATCGTCAACATAGTGTAATATGCGCAGTATCGCGGTTTAATTTGAAACATGATTTTATTATCAAGTTGGATAGGCTCTTTGATAGTAGAGATATATGAGTTACTCCATGATAGTAGCAGTAGGGCTCCTCGAATTATGCTACATGTGTATGTGAGCGCTAGGTTATTTTATGTGTTATTAAAATCTATTTCTTTCCTACGATATTAAGGGTCGGTCAATTATTAACGTTTTAGGGTAGCTTGCCTGTTCTATGCTCTATCACCATTGTTCGATTTATGTTATCTATTAAACTTATTAGTTATTGGGAATAAGCCAATTCGGAAGTATTAACGTTAAAATCTATGTTGATTCTATCAAAGAATTTATTAAATTGAACTCATAAATATATTTACTATTTAGTACTCCCTTTAGCTTTGTGGGGTGGTCGTTAAGCTTCCTTTGTGAAGAATGAATCCATGTTGACTCGGGTTATCATATTGCTTGTTATATTCCAGTAGGACTCCGTTTATCATGTTTAGCTTTATTTGCTCGTGTTGGTAACCTTAAGTATCGAGTATCTTCTATTATTTTGCTATTCCCATTTTCATATACCTATAGTTAGAGTGTAGTAGTAATCCTTTTTTTGTAACGTAGGGTATAGTTCAAGTGCCCCGTTTAAAGAGTACGTAAAAACTTAATACCATATAAGTTACAGTTTCTAGTAGAAGGTTAATCCTTTTCCAAAACTTGTCTCGTTATCATGGTCGCAAGTGAGACTTTCCCTTGATTTATATTGTATTTTATACACTGATTCATCGTATGATTCTCAAATCTTTCAAATTAATATTCGGCTTAAAAGTCTGAACTTAAAATCAGGTTTTTTAAAGGTACTCCGATAACTCTGTGATTTGGATAACGGAGGAAATTAATAAAAAGTATTTTTCATAGTTAGAATTTTATCGTAGTTTTTTAAAATCTTTAAACTTAAAATTACCTGAGTAATGTTGTTCTACTCTGTTTCTATGAAGTTCTATTTAACCAATATATCATATGAGTTAATTATTTTAAATTATTTTTATAAAATTTTCATAAAATGAGAGTAGGGTTTTAATTTGCAACTCATAAAAATTTAAGCCATTTAGTAACATAAACTATTTTTAAAACTTTATGCTTAAGTGATCTTGTAAAAGATTTTAAATTACACCTTCCATTCAATTTGGATAAAATTTATTAGCATTGGTTATCAAGAATACTTAATTTAAACTTTAAATTATTTTACTAGATTCTTATTATAAAAATTATTTCAATATTGAGTTTGTTTTAGATTAATTTAGTATAAGTAGATAAGAAATTAAAAATGTAGTTAATAATTCATTTTGTTAGCTTATAGGTTAAAGTATTTTTACTTTGATTTTATTAAATTGAATAAGATTTTTTAAACACATGTTCACCAAATTTGTAACAATTTGTTCCTTTAGTTCATAAATAATGACTTTAATAATTTATATATGTTTGTTATTTATTATGAGTTTTTACTATATTATGCTCAATCCTTATAAATTAATACGAAGGATTAGAACAAAAGAAGGTTTATAAAGAAGTTATATTATTATATAATAGACAATAGGTATTTATTTAAAGTAATTCAATTTGAAGACAGATTTTCAAAATACTTGTTTGTCAATATTGAACAAATTTATTGCGAATATTTTTATATAAACATTTTGCTAACCAATTTAATTTGCAGGGGTTATTAATAATATTTTCTTGTGATGATATTGTTGTTAAGTTTTAAATTTGACCTTTTATCTATTTTATTAAACATTTACATTAACTTTATATTTTAATGCCCACTTATTCCACACTTTAATTGTGTTTATTTTAAGATTTAATAATTTGGAATTTTGCAATTTAAAACCTCCTTCTACTTTTCCTTTTACTATACTATGTTTTCTTGTGTTCCTAAGAAATAAATCATTTAATCTAAATTATTGAAGTTAGAATATAATTTATAAACAGGTCCTAAAGTATACCCTAGAATCCTTCAAAATAACTATAAAAATAATTATACCAAAATTTAAATACGGCTAAATCAACATTAAAAACAAATTATAAAATAAAGAAATTAAAAGTTAATTCAAAATAGTTATTATACTTGGTAAGACAAGTAGGTAAATTTTAAATTGATACAAATAAAAATAGATATAAAATAATTTTCTTAATACTACGAATTTTTTAAAAAGTGTTCAGACAGATATATAATTGGGCAGTTAAAATAGAATAACAGAAGTTAAGTTACAAAATTAGTTAAGTTACAAATTAAAAAAAAACAAAAGTTTTATAAGTGCTTTTGTATTCCTGGTTATAGTTTATAGCAAAGAAATAATCTAAAAAGATTTCTCATTATTATTTAATGTTTAATTATAAGGCACCTTGAGAATATAAATCTATAACAGAGATAGCAAATAGTCGAAATAAAATTGATAATACTCTTAAATTCCAAATAATTGAGTAGACAATTACAAAAGTTTAAATCCGGAGGAAAAATTATAAGTGCTTCAAAATATCAATCACTATTATTATCTTCTCTATAAATTTATAGAATAACCTTTATTGTAAAAAATTTAAAGACAAATAGCTTTGATTCTAATATAGTATGTAAACTTTAAATATCAGGATATAAAAAATATATTTATCTTTAAACTGATTTATTCCATGTATATCCTAACTCTCTACTATTTTAATAGTATTTATAACTTAGAATAATACATTTCAGTCTTATTTAATTTAAAATGTGATCTTTCAATAGATTTATTATATAACATATAACTCGTGCTAACTCGTGCCTTATTTAGTTTGAAAATTCAACTTATACTTAAATTATAAGCAATAGCATTAAGCTAACATGTTGAAAATTGGTATACAAGGTCTTCTTAAGGGTTTTATATTCTTAATGTTTCTTTTTTCGTTTAAATTAGAAAGTAGCGCAAAATAGCACACATTATGGAACATTATTAGATAATAATATAAGCTATAAATTAAATAGAGCTAGTTTAAATATAAAATTCTAATATCTAATCTAAAACACATATAGTATATATTATACTAGGGTTAAATAACCTATACTCTTAATATAAACCTTTTAATAATTAAATGCTGTATTTATTTGAAAGTTACTAACAAAAGAAGGAGATCAAATTACTCGGAGAATGAGGATTTATAAAAGTTTTTGAAAAACTAAACTATTTTTCCGGAATTAACTACCTAAATAAAAATATTTAATAATAAAGCATTATTTCTATAAAAATTAATAAAGATAATTAGACAATTATGTAATAAAAATGAATTAAAAATTTTACCTCTTTATTTTAAAGGCACCTCTAACATTACTATAAAATTTAAAAGTGTTTATAAATCATTACTTATACTAGTGGTAGTTAAAATAAATTACTTTAACTGTAATTGTAGTTATAAATAAAAATTACTAAGCAAAATTATAAGATTTAAAAAATTCTGTATTAAACTAATAACTTAATATACTTTATAAACTAAAAACTGGTAATTAAATATGTAACCTTTTAGCTATTTTATTAGAAATTTTCTAACACAGGATTTGGGCCATGATTAGCATATTTAAGTGCTTTAGTTTTTGTTATATTTAATTTTGACTTACCTTTATTTGCTGAATTTTTTTTTTGTTTCTTTTTATTTCATGTGGTATATAGCTAGTACACTTAATTACCTTTTTAACTGCTTTAATAGAGATTAGTTTTAAACCCTGGATATTTATATCCTTAATATGGATTAAGTATAATTATACCCTTTATCACCGTACTATATTTATTAATTTAAATTGTTAAGAAATAAATAAACTTTTAAATAGAACAATTAGATAATAACTAATAATTATAAATCTTAATTTCTATTTCTAGTGTATTAAAAATATTTGGCTTATTTAAACTTAATTAATAATTTAGAGTATATATAGCGAGTATAGTTAAGTGGTATAATATCCGTCTTCCAAATGGTTGTCATCAGTTCGAATCTGATTATTCGTAATCGTAATAATTTAGTTTTAATTAAGCTATATTTTATAGCAATTCTAATTTTCAAAAGCCTAATCCAAAAATAAAATTTTCCTGAGGAGTCTGATAAGGATTAACATTTCTGCTATTTATAAATTATAAATAATTACTTTAAAAACCAAACTAAAACAAAAATTGTAGATTTGGATATATCACCTGTTATTAATCAATTAAAATTTTCATCTGCAATGTATAATTGTTTTAAGGCAGGTAGAGTTCCTTTTTTTTTTATAAAAATCCATGATTGGTATTCAAGAATAAAGGTTAATAAATGGCTTCAAGTATAAATGCTATAGCAAATTTAAATATTTTTTCGTAGTGTTACAATGTTTAAAGGTATTATTTCTAATTTACCTTTATAATTTATAATCATTCTAGTTGAATAAAAATTAAATGTACCCTTTTTTTAGATCTATACTAAGGGTTTTAAAATAATTAAAATTAATTTTATACAATTTATCAGGGGTGGTATTAATGTGTTCCGAACTATCTTTAATGAAATAGTAGCACGCAATAAGAAAATCAATGTTAGATATGATATGAATAAGACCATTATATTTTTTCACATTTGATCTGATTTTATATAAAAGGTTTAGTTGTTCACTAATCAACTGGAGACAGGTAAAAATAATCATAAAATTTTTAAAAATAATCAATAACAGTTGGTTTAACAAGAAATTTAAAACAAAAATAATTTGTATAATTTATACCTTGCCTAATCAAGTAATTAATAAATTTGTTTTATTTTGCTAATGTAAGGTTTATAAGTCCCCAAAACATTTTCTTATATATAAAAGAGGTAGAATTAGTTTAATAGGTAAAATCACGTTTTGTGGCAACGCTGTTAAGAGTTCGAGTCTCTTATTTTACCCTAAAAAAAATACATTACCTTTAATTAAAAATATATATAAGTATATATAATATATATTTAATAAATTATGTTTAAGAATATGGTTTACTTTTTAAATTAAGATAAAAAACTTCAAATATAAGAATCAGGTTCAAAACATCATAATAAAAAAGAAAAAAAAATAATAATAAGCGAAGTAGTGTAACGGTAGCACAACAGTCTCATGATCTGTTAGATTGGGTTCAAATCCTAACTTCGCTAAACTAATCAATATTTACTTATATGTATACAAAATTTATTAAATTAAGGTCCTTTAGTATAGTGGTTCGTACAACTCCCCTTCAAGGAGTCAGGATCAGTTCAATTCTGGTAAGGATCAAAATTTAGGAATAATTGTCATAGGTAAGACTAAGCAATTGCTAATTGTTAGGGTTAATAGCTCTTGGACGTTCAACTCGTCCTTATTCCGTTTTCTAAAAAAAATTTAATTTTTTATTTTTGTTCAAACTTCAATTAGATTTGTATAATATAATAATAATTAAACCAAATTTGAATTTATTGAGGGTGCTAATGCTTACGATTTAATACTACCTGGCTTCGAATCGAATAAAAATCTAAAACAGATATATAAAAGCTAGGATTATATCCTAGTATTAGACACAAAAAATCAAAGCTGAAAGAGAAGTAAAAAAACATAAGTAATAAGAAAAGGCAGAGTGTCGATGTTATTAAACTACGTATTTTGAGTAAAAAAAGTACAGGGTTTACGCCTCATAATTTTAAAAGTGTAACTTTCTTCTTAAAATCTAAAAAAGCAATCAATGTTTAAGGCAATTCCATATCTCAATTAGCTACCAAAAATAGGTCTAATACAATTAGCCGATCACTTAAATAAAAAACCAAATAAAATATAAACCCTAAGTCATATAATTTTATACTTGCTTTAAACCAAATATTTGGGATTATTAATATAAATAATATACTTGTTAACAAACGGAAATTTTAACCTAGATGAAACAATAAAAAAAAATTTTTTAAGATACAAGTACTTTTACTAAACTTGATTTATGTTGTAAAATATTCGCTCATATTCCAATACACAACATTCATGGTTACTGAAAAGATGTAAAGCTAGATATTTTTAATATTTTTTTCATTTGCAGTAAAAGCTTACTTATGTTTTACGACATATGTTAAAATCGGTCAAGTAGTAGAAGAAAAACAGTCTTTCAAGTTACGACATAACCCTGTTCCTCACTACAGCTCAATGTTAAAAAGGCCTTCTTTACATTTTTTATTTATGTTTTCTATATTTAGAAATGTCCTTTTTATATGGAATGATTTACTCATTGTTTTAACAGATTGTCCTGATAATAATAATCTGAAACTATCTTAATTTAGGAAAATTTGATTCTGTATTCTTAATTAAAGCATGTATTTTACTTGAGAATGTTTAATTTAAAACTAAATGCAAAGATAATAAAATTCTTTCAATAACTTTATATAATAAATTAACAAATTTTAAAATTAAATTCTTAGATTCATTGCAAATGATAACAAGGTAGTATAGATGTATTATTTAAATCATTTAATTGTAAATTGAATAAAGGTTATTGCTTTCATACATTTGTGTAGATATTTAGATTATATAGTGAAACTTTATATAAAATATATTTTAAATAATATTCCTATTATATTTAATCTTTATATTAAGAAAAATGATTGGAATATGAAAGAATAATGAATAAAATAATTATCCAAGGATGTATTAAGATTATTAAAAGTTCATATAAAGTTTAGTGAAAAAATATATAATAAATACTCATTAAATGTGACTAATTTTGTTACAGCTCCTAAATTAGCTGAAGCTATTTAAACTAGCAAAGACTATACTAAGTCTTATGAACTTAAATTTAAGTTGATGAGAGGTAAAGTTGATAAGAGATTAGAGCTGCATATTTTTATATGCAAAATTTAATTAGAGCCTGCGGGGTTACTATTACGATAGGATTTAGATTTATTTATTTTCTATGCTTAATGCATAATGAAATGCCTGTAGCTAAACCTACTTTATCTTTAGATAAAAATCTAAATAATTACTTTGGGTTAGTTTAAGTATAAATTACACACCTGATGATGACAAATGAAGAGTTCCATTTATTAAAATGAAAGATTCTAAAACAGGAGAGGTAAATAGCCAAAACAACCATTTTTAGAAAAATATTCATTATTAAAAAAGCATATAAGGAAAGATACAGTATTAAAGTTGAATATAAATTTGACAGAGGTAAATAATTATTCAAAGATTCTTTCTTAAGTTTATATAAAAGACTACTCCTATTGAAAAACAATTAAGTAAGTTAATGCTATATTCAATATATGGAATATTTGGTATGAAAGATATTACTTCTTCATTGAAAATTGTTTACTTTAAAGAAAGTATAAAAATAAATAAAAACTATTATTATTCACTATTTGCAGAATTAGATAATAATTTAATATTATTTAATATTAGTAGTATAATAAAGGAGTCTTTAAGCAAATGGTTGACAGATATTTAAAGTAATAATAATATTGATAATAAACTTTCTAGAAATAAAGCAGTTACATATGCTGTACAAATTTATGCTGCAATTTATGCTTACGCTAGATTGTCTATAATTAAAATTATTCCAGGTAATTCTTGTGTAATGTCTGATACAAATACTGTAGTATTATCATAACCTTTACTTTAAAAATGTATAGTGAAAGAATTAGCAAAATTTAATCTAAAATAGAATATGTCCTAAGTGAAGAAATTTTCATTAAAAATAAATTATCTGCAATAAACAAATTTAATTTAAAAAGTAATTAAAGCTAGAGGTGTTAAAGCAAGTAAGTTAAATTTTTATAAAATAAAATTATTATTAGCAGGAGAAACTGTAGCTACCTAATTAAAAGCAGCCTATACCCCTATAAAAAGAGAGTCATATTTAATTTAATTATGTCTTTATTATAAAAATATACCTGTTTACTCTAGACCTTATTATTTTATAATAGCAAAGTTTCTAAACAAGGATGCCGCTTAGTGTATAAGTTACTAAGAGTTATAATAAATTGTCCATTTAAACCTTTCCTATAATTGCTTAACTTCTAGCTACCTGTTAAGAAATCGTTAATCTAAAAACCTGTAAAAATTTAAGTAAATTTTATAATGTCTTATAAGACTCTTAACGCTAATAGGGCTACTTACTACTATTATTGCTGATTTTATAAATCGTATCAAGAAGTTATTTTAACTTATACTCTTCTTTGTTAAGTCTTTGAATAACATATCATAGGTAGCGCACTTCTTTGCTGCCAAACTAGAGCCCTGAGATAATGTTATATTAGGTTAAGTTGGACTATTGCTTGCGCATCTTGTTGTTAAAATTCAATATTAGCAGGTTCTTCTTAGCTTTCTCAGTAAAAAAAGATAAAAATAAAAGATAGAAACAAAGAACCTAATAAACTACAAGCTAACTAATTTATGTAAGTTAAGATTCTAAAATCTTTCAGTTTTTCTAAAAGTACACGAAAAAAACAGACAAAAACTTTAAAGTTAAAAACAGCCACAAAGAAAAAAGTTTACCAATAAAATGGTTTTATAAATAACTACATAAAAATGTCCAAAAATTTGAATGAAACAGTAAAAATAAAAAACCCCTTTCAAATTAAAAAATCTAAAGATAATAAATTATCCTTAGTTAATAAAGCCAAATAAACTTTTTATTCTTTTTTAAAAACTATCTGTCCTTCTAAAATTTATTAATTTTTAATGGTTTATAAGTTTTATATTTTATTTAATTTTTATTTTCTAATTTGGAACTAAAAATAAACATAAGCGAAGAATTAGTAAATGCTCTAAGCTACGCTTATCAAGAAATACTTGAATTTAGACTCTTATAGAACAGTCCGATTTCCTAGTGGCTTCAGCTATGGAGTCTTTCATATTTCGTATTAAACATACGTCTAACGCGCTCCTCAACGCTAGGTAAATTATCGTTTTTTTTTTAATAAACTTTTTCTTACTTTGTTGCTCGTTCTTAACTTTAATCGTTTTATTCACCAGTTGGATAATTTCATTATCGAATGTTCACAATTGAGTTTTTACTTTTTTAACCCGTTATCATATTACTAGACTCATCATGAATATTCTCTTAAAAGAGTGAGTCTTAATAAAAATTTAAAGTTTTTTATATAATTAATTTAATTATTAATTTCATTCACGTAAACAAACACAATATTATATTTCTTCAGAAAATTTGAAATTACATTTTATTATAGTATAACTTTTTAATAAATCTTTTAGTGATAATGTTTTTAAATCCTGCATTTAATAAATTAGTTGTATAAGCACTAATCAAGTCAGAATCATACCAAATTTTGTGCTGATCTACTTTGTACAGAATAAATTCTAATTCGTTTCGACCACCTTTGTAATTTTAAATATATAAACTTATTTTAAAACCCAATTTTACAAATTTACTCAATTTTAAAGGTGTTTGTAGAGTTGAACCTCCTCCAATTAAATAATCAGGTGCCATATCTTACTGATAACCTAAGTAATTATTTTCATTCCAATGATTCTTCACAAACTTATTTCCAATATTTGATAAAGTAGTTGGCCTCTCAATTGAAGTTTTCCATTTAAATAGCATGCTTTAAAGTTATTTGAAAATCTCTTATTTATTAATTTAGGAATTTATCTTTATCATGTTTTAATAATTAATCCATATGGGTTATTTCATACTCATTTACTTTTTAAAAAATATAATGATTTGATCTTAAAAATCTTTCAAGTTTATTATCATTGTTCAATTTATTTTTAATTGATAACACTAGATTACCATTTTTGTTGATAAAGTATCAACATTATTCTCCTGTTGATGGAAACTATTAATTTTTAATATAATTTTAGCTATAGTTAAAGGTGTAATTGGTACAATATATAGTTAATCCTTTACCACTACTAAATTATTTTCATATTTTATATGGATTCATAGTTACTTTGCTGGTAATTTATAATGTTTATAATTTAGTTAAATTTTAGTAAGATTAATAATGTTCTTATTTTCTGATGGTGCTATACCTTATCTAATCCCATATTCATTCACTATTTTTATAATTACCTATTCATTATAATTTAACCAATCCAGTATCTCTTACTTTCAAAGGTATATTAACAGTAACAAATAAAAATAATTAATAACTAATTTTAATATTTAAGTTATTTTATAAAAGCTGAATTAAATTCCATCAAAGTAAAATAAAAAGGTTATTTAAGATTATTTTATAATTTATAATACATTATTTATTAAGATTTAACCTATGTTATACTTATCTTTATCTCCGTAATATTAATAAGATATAATAATATTATATATTTAATATACCTTAGTTAACCTATATATTTATATACTTAATAAACTTAATTGTAATATTATACATTTTAAAATAATTAATATTATATACAAGTATTCTACACCTTAATTAATTAACAAAAATCTATTACATGTAAACTTTTTTAAAATCTTAAAAATTAGCAGTTCTTGAAATCTTTTCTTAAAATTAATTATTAATATAATAACATTATTAATTTTAATTAGAATTAAATCTATAGTAATATAGGCTATTTTAATTAATCTTTAAAACTTATTTATAAATATTTATTAGATTTATATCTTAAATATTATTAATGGATAATAATTCATAAAAAATAAGTTAAAAATAATTAAATTTACTTTAAAATCATAAATAATATCATATATATGATAGGGTTAAATAGTATATATTATAATCATTTTATAAAAACTATAATTATATTTTAAATCTATGTAAATATCATCTCCTATTATTTAATTAAGTATATCTATTGAGTATAAGGTATTTATTAAAAAATGTTATACAATAAATATCATCAATTAAAGTAATTATTACTCATTATATTATATTACTATATATCATATACTTGATAACAGTTTAATACACCTAAACTTAAAATAATAATTATAAATTAGTATAAAACCCTAATAAGTATCAATTTTAAAAAATAATAATTAAAAAGCTTTAATGAATCAATCAATAGGAATGTAATACTAATCATATCATATAATATCTTTACTTATTATATATCTTATTTCAGATATCTATTGTCTCAATAGGCGCAATTTAAGCAAGGATATAAAATATAAGCTCAGTATAATAAATACAAAATAAATATAAAAATGATAATATAAAATCTATGTGTAACCTACCAACATCTACACATTCTCAAATTATTGAATAAAATTCAAAGAAATAATAAAAATCATAATAAAAATACAAAATAAAATATAAATTAAATTAAATAAATTTAGAGTGAGACTACTATATAATAGTAAAAATTACAATCAAATTCAATACCAAGTAAAATATCTTTAATACCTATACCTGTAATCTCATATAACTATGTAAAAATAAAACTGTAATAATCAAATAATTATAAATAATAACAATAATCTTAGAACGATACATATATAATAAGTAACTCAATAATAAATTATAAAAATATAAAACTTCCTATAAACTCTAAGGATATCGTATTATCTCTTCCTCTTCCTCTACCTCTAGCACTAGTCTAACTCTATCACTAATTAAGTAAGTCAGTATAGTTAAAAAATCTCAACAAAAATAATAGTAAAAATTCTTTGATCCTCTCAAATATAAAAATTACAAATCTAAATTTTTTTTTAATAAAGTAAAACTATGATATGTTCTTATACCCGTATACGTAATAAAATAAGGTATAATTAATATACAAATAAACTAACTAAACTAACTAAACAAAAAAGAATTAAATTTAATAAAAATTATTAGTCCTCATAGATTGATAAAATAATGTAAAGAGAGGATGGTTATCTATATTCGTAAATTAACCTACAAAATTAGTCTATCCATCACCAGAAATAATCTAAATTTAAAGATAATCATAAAGGTTCGTCCTATAAGTACTCTAAATATAATAACTCATAACTAAATATCAAAAATATTTAATATATGCTGAATGTTATCTGTATATGATAAACTAAGATATAATCAATAAAATAATTAAAAAAATCATTATCTAAAACCGCTAAGATGAATAGAGAAGACAATTAACCTGGATGTGTTAAATCAGTCTTTAAGTGTTAGAATATATGAATATAATATATTATATAGTCCTAGGTAAATCTTTATAAAAACTAAAATAGATCATATAAATTATAAAGTGGTTAAGTATAACTATATCAAAAATAAAGTTTACCCATAAAAAAACAAACAAAAAAAGAAGTATTTTCTGTTACTTTTTGTATAAATTTTCCTCGATTTTTTACTTTTACGATAGGGTGTTGTCTATTTGTATATAACATTATCTATTTGGTGAAATAAGGAGTTAATTGCTATAGTTAAACAGTTAAAGATGTCTAAATCTAGTTCTTCTTATTTAATTCTTCTGATTTGGTTTGGATTACCTAAGTGATAGCTTATCCTTAACTTTTTAAAGCTATTTCTATCTAGCTCAAATCAACCTAGGTTAAACTAAAGTCTTGTTCTATTTTTCTACATTCATGGTACAGTTATATAGTTGATACTGTACGAATCCTTTAAAATTTGATGCAAATCAGTCTATTAGTTTAAATTTTAAACCCCGGTTGGTGGGTTACATCCGTTTTCATCATATTATGTTGATGTTGCTATCCCTTGTTCTCTTACTTAACCTGTAATCTATGATCTAGATGAGTTTAAATTGTTTCCTGTTTCTGCATTTACTGTGTTTGGTTTGTCTCCAATATGTTTGGTTTTATGGTATATTGTCTATATTCCTGAGCTAGGGAAATTATCTTTTTATAAATTCCAAGCATAAGGTCTTAATTAAATTAAAAGGAAAAATCAATTTTATTTTTAACTTGTGTGTTGTTTTAGTGTCAGCTTCAAACAGAGGTAATTGTTTTTTACGTCTCTTGTTCACTAGTTCATCAAAATTTACTTAAATTGGATTAAGGTTCTTCAGATGTCTAACTTTAATCATTATCACTCTATATTTCAATACGCAGAGTGCATCACTAATTTTAGTAAATATGTTAAAATATTTTTATATTAGTTCTATCAATATATCTTTAACAAAGGAATCAAATAAATTTCACAATCAATGTATCAAGAGGCTACGCTACTTCCATCGTGGTTAATCTTTAAGTTAAAGCTGTATGACAAGTTTGTTGTTTGTATAAAACCGATCGCATTATAGGATAAATAGGGATCAAATATTACTTATATTATCATTCTTCTAACTTCTTTAACTATCTTATCCCTACTTGTTATATAGAACAAATTATTTAATTGAGCCCCAACACATATCATTACTAACTCCTCTCTATGCATACATCTCTTCAGTAAATACATTTGTAAGATACAAATAACTTTCAAAGTCTGTCAACCACAATATACACTAGATATGAATGATATAAAATATACCTCTACATACATAATAATATTTTTAAATTTATGTAGTGGCGATTATGATTAAATATAAAGACTTACTACTTGCTTGAAATTCTATAACTCTACTTAATTCACTAAGAATTTTATGGATCTTATTATATTAATAATCTTTTTTAGAAACTTCAGTATGTTGCTAAGTATTGAAAGTTCGTTTTTAACTTATCATCTAACTATTTTAGAGTTCTACCATATAATAGTATCTTTCTACTTTTACGATATTCCTTAATAAGATCATAATCCTCTATATTCTTTTCCTTATTACATTTGCTATGAACAAGTCTTAAATTCTCTAATTTATTTAAAATCTCCTTCAATCTAGGATCCGCACCTTCTAACATTAGAGGAATCTCATGATCTGTCTTTAGATCCTTGTTTCACTCCATTTTCTTTGGTTTTACTTCATTGAAGTGATAGCTGTTCTCAGTTGACAAATCTTTTTTATGATATAGTCATCAAGCGTAGTATACCACTAAAATTAAAAAAAGGAGTATTCTCAATAATCTTAGTCTCTCACGCTAATAAGGAACTTAAGTCAATCAATTTCTTCTCACATATCGGACACCTGTCTTTCTGCCTAAACATAAGTCTATCCTTCAAATCCTGAGGAATAAAAGATAATAATTTAATTATTTGAATGTACTGTACTGGAACTAAAAATATAGAGTTAAATATAAGGCTCTTATAAGTTTTTGAAAATACCTAAGTTCGAATCACTATGAAGGTCAACTAATTTAGGAATAGATAATACCTTTTCTCTTCTGATCTTATTATCTTCTACTTTAAGAAGGTTTGTAGTTCCAAATGTTCCTTTATGAAGTTTCTTTGACCCATCGATGGAAATATGATCTCTTAATGTTCCGTCTTTATTCTGGAAATATCTTTTGATTTTGAAATGGAGTGGAAATGCTTATCCAAATTTCTTAAATATATCTTGAATCTATTGAAGACAAATCAATCAAGATGCTGTATGATGGGTGTTTGTTTTGGAGCAGGAGAAAAGTAGTTTGATCATCCTGTTATTTTTTAAATGATATACTTCATAATAATATCTAAAGATTTATTCGCTCTTGTCATATCACTAAGTTCCTTGATTTTGCTCATGAAGCTTGATGTAGCTTTCGTTGAAGGATAGATTTACAATCCTAGCCCTAATTTTCCTCCAATTATTTTATAATAACGCGTTATCCAGTTAACCTTAGTATGTCTAACAATATGAAAGGTTCATCCTAAAAAATCTAATTTTTCACCCATCTTTCAACGTATGAGACTAGTTTTTCTTATGGGGATAGTTCTAATCCTTTTACACGTAAAAATTCTTCTATAGCGTTTTTAATGTTATATAAGACTTCCAAGTCATTACTTACAATGACAAAGTCATCAGCATATCTTAGCATAGAGCTACCTTTTTTGACTCTCAGAATTCCTCCCACTTTGTTTGACACATTATTGTCTTCATATAATTTATGCTTGCTCCTATCCATGATCCGCGTTACTCTTCTAAACTGGGTGGTTTACCGCCGATTGCTTCCTTAAGGAATTAATTGTCATTAACAGTCTTCTTGAGAGCCTCAAGTGTTCAGTTCATTATTATTGGAGAACCTTGTGGAACTCCTTTATTATTTTAATATCTCTCGGTCAATACCTTAAATTCTTTTTCACCTTCGTGAGCTACAATTCTTGTCTTCATCCATTGAGAAAGTAAATTAACGTATCCCAAAGGCATAGGGAGATTATCTAATACTCAATTATGGTCAAAGTTGTCAAAGCATCCTTTAATGTATGCATCTAACACGTATTTCTCTCATTAATAGTTTGGTTTAATCTCTTTTTGAGATATATTGAGAGTTAATCACATCATAATCCATCATCAATTCACTTCTTGACAGGAAATTGGCATCCCTCTTACTTAATATTCTATCCCCGTCAGACGAGACATTACTTCTTATTCATCTTATTTTCCATAGAGCGCTGTAACTGCGTGAAAGCAATTAGTTCACCCCTGAATCCTCAGGAAGCATCAACACCGAGTGGCTCTATGTAAGGTTCTATTACTAATTTTAACAAATGGCTCTATCATCCATTGTTGGTATTCCCATACCTCTTAGTTACCATTAGCTTTTGGGATCATTACCCTGAGAACATCTTTACTTTGATACTTCTTAAGATTTTCATTATTTAATCTTCATAAAAGTTCGTATTTCAATATCGAGTTCAATTTTAATTTCTTGTAAGCAAGCTTGTTAAGGTATTAAACGGGCTTATCCATGTTTTCTCTTAACATATTACGTTTATCTGACACAAGTTTTTTCCCCTCCTAACCTTTTATCATCTAACCCTTTCTACACCTTTTCCTTCTTTGGAGTTTATTTCCTGTTGATAATTTATATCTACCTAATTTATTAAATTAATTTGTTTTAGATACTACTCTTTACAGTTGTGTTAGTTTTTTTTTACTGAGTGGCATATTCTTGCTGTAACTAATAGTTAATTTAGGTTTAGCCTTAATAATAAGGCAATTAAACATATGGTCTATTACTTAAATAGTAATATCTAACAGAGTTACATTAAATAGGTATATAGTAATTAGAAGAAACAATATTTTATGTAAATTATTTACAATGCAAAATTTGGTTAGTTTATAACTACCTTAGACTTCACATTTTGTGAATAATGTTACAATTAATCATAATCTTAACAACTATTGCTAGAATTATTAGAATAATTTTATTCTGTAGTATGGAGACATAATGATTAATAATTTACTTAATTTCAATTATTTGATAAAAACCCAAGGTTGGATAAACAAAGATTAATTAATTTCTATAGGATAAAGCTACACACTTATTATATCTCACATAAAAATATGAAAACAAACTGTAACGCAATAAACACTAAACCTCTAATAACAAATTTACATTCAAATAAACTATTAGTAATAATCACACCACAAATATATTAAGTAACAAACTATTAACTTTATACCTTATATAGACTCTCTATGAGGTAAATTGGATTAAATTTTGGATATAAATTAACTATTTTAGATATCAAAAAACTATGCAAAAATATTTTAAAATTTATAATTTGTTTAACAGAGCTGATATAAATTGCTATAAAAGTAAATTGAAATCTTGTTTAATTAGTTTTATTACTAATAATAAATATATTTTATTTATGGTTATATTAGCTTTAGTTTTCGAATATTTTAATCTTTAAACTAAATGTATATACTTAGTATTAATAATTATATTAAGTTGTTATAGATTTAGAGGTGAAGGTAAACTTAATAAATTTATTATGTTAATTACAAAATTAGCTTTATCTTTATTATTTGCATTAATAACTAGTGGTTTACTTTATTATTTTGATTTTCCTATATTAAATACAATTCATTGTGATCATGATGATGATACTAATAATTTTAATAATTCTACTAATAATGAAGAAGGAAATAATAATAATAATCCTAGTAATAAAGGTGAATCTACAGATGACAAAAAAAATTTAATTCAAAACAAAAAAGAAATACGAAATTTCAATAAATAAAGAATTATTTGATAAAACAATTGAGGGTACTAAAGAAATAGCTAAAGATGCTTTAAATAAAAGTTTAAATAATAATAAAGCAGCAGCAGAAGTCGGGGGTATATTAGGAAATGCAGCTATGAAATATTCACATGGATTACCTCCTTTAGGGCGAGCAGCTATTGGAATAGGTACAGCAACATTTGGTACTATAGCAATTAAAACAGCATTAGATCTTGGAAATAAAAATTAAAAGACAATGTTGTCAGTAAAAGTACTCCTCCTAGCCCTATTGATAACCCCTTTAATAATATACTAATTGAACCTGGTGATAATTTAAGTTCTTTAGAACTATATCTAAATAGTCATCATACATTCAATATATTAGCTATATTTTTAATTGCTTTTTTAATATACATACTTTGTTTTAGATTTATAACTAAAAAAAAATATTGAAATTTTTAAAAAATTTTATACCTGTAAAGTATTATGAAAAGCTACAAAAATATGTAACAAAAGGAGATGAATATAACAATAAATTTATATTAGTATGTTTTATACTTAATTTTATTACATTGTTGATTGTTTTAGGTGCAAATCTATATATCTCAACTGAACTAACTAATCACATACAAGCTTATGTAATAGATTATAATAATACACATGGTATTAATACCTCTATTTTTATATTTACTATCTCTGTATTTTCTAGCAAAGATAAATTAAAAAAGGGATTTAAGCCAATTAAATTTTAATTTAAAAACAACCATCCCATAAAGTTAATTTATACCCTTTATAATAAATATTGGTTAACAATTCAGTTCTTTAGAACTTTTAATAAATATTAACTATGCTTTCACCCAATCTTTCATTGGTAAATTTTAGCTGCTTCATTATTTTACATTATTTAATAGCAGATATTTAACATAGAAAGTCATTAATTTATTATCGAATCTTTGAATAATTCAATCTTTTCACTTAATTTTATTAACACAATAATACATAAATAAATACTATTAAATAACTAAATTACTTTAATTCCCTAAATTTAATTAAAAAGGACTTTAAGACTTACAGGTAGAATACTTAAAATTAGTATTTTTATTTAAAAAGAGAATACCTAAAATTATTATTTTAAGGGGCAGATAAAATTAAAAAATTAGAAGTTATAAAACTAAAACCCTAGTATTTTATTACCAAGATTATTAGGTTATGGGACTTTATATTTAAGTAGGAATTAGGTAACTAACCCTAAAGTATATTTTACCATTACTTAAAACCCTCAAACTTTTTATAGGGAGCATCAATTATTTTACTTTATTCAAACTTGTTAACTTATGACATATATATATTAGTTAAGAGCTAATATTTTGTTGCTACTAAAGCTATTTGTTGTTTATATTAATAATTATTATCTAAGTTTAAATGGAAAATACATCACCTAAATCTCTTAAAAAAATTAAGAAAGCTCAGTATAGAGCAGATAAGGATAGAGTGTATAGAACCCATAAACGTCGGATATAACTACTTTCGGAAAATCAGGAAAATATCGTAATCTCGGCAGATTTTATAAATAATATTCTAAATACTGATGTTGTAACAGAAAAAGTTCTTCAACAATGTGAAAATATCGTAAATAGAGGTAAACATACAATCTTCCTTGGCGAAAGGATATCTCGGGTTACTCTCAATACGCTGAGGATAACGGCGGAATATGAGCAGATAAAACAAGAGGTGACGCACAACGCAATGGGCTGTGTTTCATTAAGGCACCGGATAATAAACAGACATATATTGGGCAATCTAATTATGTAGGCTCTAGAGTTAAAAACCAGATTGGTAAAAATAGTAAACTAATCGCATTTCTTAAATAGGTATCAACCGATAAGGGAAGTGTAACAACTTTTATCATTACTGAGAGTGACATTATGGGTATTTTTATAGATATGTTTAAGAATATTCTTGAACAATATTGTTTTTATTCGTTTTCGACCTACTGAAAACCGCCTTATGCTTTTTAAAAAATAAAAAAGGTGGTAACACTGATTATGGTCAAACAAAGCCAATTCATCCTATTGCTTTTAAGTGTTATGCTCTTCAGAATAATTATGTTATCTTTAGGACGGATACTGGTAGTCATAGGGCTAAACTTAAGGGTAGAAATAGATCGTTCTTTATACAGCTTCTCAAAAGTGACTATATCGTTAATGATGTAACTATTAGTAAAGTTAATTACGGCATACCTTTATGCAGCTTATCAGGACAGTGACAGGACAAAAGAGGATTTTTCTTCATTTATGGCTTCTCGTATAGAAGCTAAATTTGTTAACAAAGCAACTCAGGTTGTTATGATTAATGCTGAAACTGGAAAACAATATGACCCCTTTGAGTATAAGATAGCACCCGCAATTTATCTGACTAATAATTAAAATAGTTATAACGATATTTTTTTAAACCGAAGAAAACCATTTAAGGGTTATTTTTTCGAGTATGTTGACGAATAATTTGAATGGTTCTGTACTATAATACACTATATTCCTATCTACGGATTATTATTACCCCTTTTACCCGTTACACATTATCTTAGCTTAACTTATTATATAAGTGTTTATCTTAGTAAGTAAATATAGTAATAATTTTACGTTAAGTTGGTTTTGATTTTCATTTAACACTGACTGGAATCAATTATTATATCGCCCTAACGTTTAATTCTGTAATTAATTAGTATTCTCACGTGTAGATTTCTACTTATGCCAGTAAAAGTACTATTATTGAAGTGAAGTTAAAAGATAACTTGTATTATTATTTATTGATTATTATCTTACATAGTACCGCTGCTGTTTTGGTGTTTTCACCTTAACCATTTGCTGCTAAATAATTTAATGGTCTGTTAATAAGCTCTTTATATTCCTTTATTTACTTTATTATTATTGAAAGGGGTTAATTTATATTTATTATAATTTGATTATGAGTATATCAGAAGAAATGTGATCTCTCTATATTTGCTTTAAAAAGTAACAAAAATGCAGTAAAAAGATTACCTGAAGTATTTAAACGAATAGATTACGCCAGAAAAAAACAAAAAAAAAATAATCCTTACATTCTAATTAAACTTTCGAGGAAACAGCTAAAGACTTAATTTTCCATACAAAGAACGAGGATGCATTAACTGATGCTAGATACCATATTTTATAAATAGAAAGTAAAAGTTCCGATCGTTATTGTTAGATGATTTAATCAGACTAGGAGATTTATTCATTTTTAATTCCATTTAAACTATCACTAATACAGATTATATTGAATATAAATAATAATTATAACTATAATAACAATAATGTTTATTTTAAATAATTTGGTATAAATTATATTCCATTGTAAAAGGTCATAGATTGACTGTGAGTTATGTATTAAACAATATTTTAATTGGACATACATAAATGTTTTATTAATTTAGGAAAAATATATAATATTATATTGTAATAATCAGAGATACTAAGTTCTTAGCTCCAGCTAATAATAAAAAGTTTAATAAGTATTGGAACATTATATGATTATGTAAAATTAGTTTTAACTGAATATGAAATAAGTACTATTGATAAATTGTTAGCAATCGTTGAGATTAAATAAAAATTAATTAAATTAATAAATTAGAAAATTCTTACAGTTTTCACCTAAAACATAATTAAAATTTAAGTAAGTAACTAAAGTTAGTAAAATAGCAATATAGTCAATATTAATTTAAATACATAATGGTATATAAATGATGTTAACTTTGAATAAAGAAAACAAAGTGATATAAACACCGGAAAATATATTTTAGTATAAAAAATACTACACTAATTAAAACACAGTATATTTGGTATTAAGATATAACAAAAGCTCACATTGTTATAAATATTAACTTTATACAGATATTAAATGAGAGTTAATTTATGGCTAACAATAACATACATTTAATTGGAACAATACATATCATTTAATTAATAATAAGTTATTCACAAATTATCTAAGTTAATTAGAAGTAATAATATAATTTATATATAAATACTAATTAGTTATATCAAAATTCCTACACATATCATACAATTTCAGTTTTATTTTTTCTATTTATTTTATAAATAAGTATAGCTTTTTGTTATTTGTTTTACTTGTTTGTTTTAATTGTTTATGATGTTTGAATTAGATAATTTATATGTATTTATTCTTGTGTTTGGTGTATTATGTTTACTAGGATATGTTTGTTATGATAAGATATGTGTTATTTTGTTTATTGATTATAATAGAATTAATATTGAATTTAGTGTTATTAATTTAATTTATTAATGATTTATTGGTTATATTTTATATATTTTACATATATTATTGATATTAGTAGCTCATTATATTTAACTTTATTCAATGCAGTTTTTAACTAATTCTTATTATTCCTTTGTACGATTAGTTATGTTAAAGAATGTTATATTATGATTTAGACTAATTTTAGTTAATGTGATACTTGAATTTTACTGTATGTTAGATATTTTTAGATATGGTCTAGCTATGTATGTATATAATATATATTTTTATTATAAGTTAATATTATGTATTGGAATAGATCTGTTTTAAACAAAGCTACTGTAAAATATTTTATTTTAATTATTATATATAATACATGTAGGTAGTTTAATATAGTTTTGATGTTATTTAATTTTATTAATTTTAATATTAATTATTCCTTTATTTTAATCCTATTTTAATAATTAAATATATTAACTATGTTTCATGGGAATGAAAGGTGTGAAGTTATTTTTTAACTTTATTTCAATGTAAATGTTTTTATTGTATGGTATAGAGATATTAGTGATACATATGTAAACATCATTTGATTAAAATATAAATTTTAAAATATTTTACAAAACTCTGAATAATTAAATTTTATCTAGATAAGTTATTAGATAGTAGGCTGGTGGTTCTTATCGTATCGTATCTTTTATATTAAAATATAATATTAATAATACTATACTAAATATAGTAATCAGAATACCTACAATGGGTTAAAGTAAAAGTTTTTAAATTAAACTAGGTGAAGATGACAAGATTATGAAGGGATAAGGGATATGTAGAACAAATTTTTATAATATAAGATACCAATTATGAGCTAGATATGGAGCTTTTCCATCGATGGTTTTTAATTTAAACTGTTCATTTTTCACCCTTTTTAAAACTCTAACTTCTACTAAAATTTAAACTAAATAGAATGTGCTGTTAAGTATAATGAACTATCAAAGTAATCGTAGTAGTCAAAATAAATATCAAACTTTGTATAAAGTTATACATACCTCTTCTTCAAATTAATATCTCATGTATAATTAATATCAATAATGCATATCCAATTAAATAGGTGATATAAAGTTAATAGAAAATAGTAATTATATTACTTATACAAATATTCTAGGATCCTTATCTAAACTATAAAATCAATTTTTATTAAAATATTTTCATATAATCATGATGTTGTACTGAGGATCAATGTCTTTAACTTTAAAGTTAAGTAGTAAAATTACATCTAAATCCTAACTAGAATAAAAATAATACAAATCAAGAAATAAAATATAATTAAAGTTAATAATGATAAACTTTTTTAAAAAAGTAGTTAAACATGAAAATAATGATAGGCAATAGGTATAAGATATGAATTAAAAACTTAACTATAAGTTAGCATGTATTAAGATATGGCGATTTTAAGTGTATAAGGTATGGTAGAACCTTAGCTTACAAATGATTATATATTGGTAATAAAATTTAACATAAAAATTCTTAGTTACCCTATATACTAATAGTTTATATAGATATATTATATAATATTATTATCCCACTAGTTTCTAGTTTAACTATTAAAAATACAATTTATTGTTAATTAATTTTAATTCTTAACGCTATCTGTAATATACCACTATGTTATTCTTATCTAACTAAATTAATTATTTAATTTTATTTTAAAAAGACCTATTATCTTTCCTATTTTGATCTAATTGTATAATTAGTATTAATAATATTTTTATATTATATTAATAATTCAAGTAGTTAATTAGGAGATAAAATTACGATATTTGATATCGCGTAAAGGAGTTATTCAAAGGGTTTTTATAAATTTATATAAAATGTGATATTTTTATCATCTAAAGTTATTATTTAAGGAATTACAAAGATTTTCTTTGCATACAAGTAAATAATCTATTTAGGATAATCTTTATTAGAGTTAGAGGTTAATAAAAAAAAAGGGTAAAATGAACAGTTTAATTTGAAAATAATAAATTGGAAAACCCACCTTGTTTACATCGTACTTGCTATGTTATATTTTAACTTTAAATTAAAATCATTATTAGGATTAATCCCTTTCCATTCTTACTTCATCTTTTACTAGTTTAATTTAAAAACTTTTTACATTTTTGTAATAAACTTCCACTCTTTATCTCCTAACGACTATATTTAGTTAATTAATATTATTATAATAATAAAAAAAGGTTAAGAATCAGCAGCGTAGTATCTCCTATAAGATATATAGCTATAGTTGATATATACAAAGTTTTGTATAATATTTTATTTTTTGATATTTTTCCTTTACTATACTGTTACTTTCCTTTATTTGTTCTACTTTTTTAAATTTAGTTAGAGGTAAATCTTATTTATTTTCTAAACATTACCATTATAAACTATTTATCTGAATTGTTTTAATACATGTTTTAATAATAATATTTAACATTTTCTTATTAATACTTGAATTAATTACATATATAGACTTATATGTAGGAAAATATCCCCTTTTATTCGAAAATAATACTTAATCATAAACTTTATATTAGTAATATAATTATAAGTATTTTACTATATGATATACTAGAGATCGTTTTTCTTTCCTGTTAAACTTTTTTTCTTTCCTTTTTAGATATAAAAAATTATATTCCTTATTGAAATTATATGACAATATAATATATCACATATAACTACACACCTTTAAATTAGAATAAATTTTACTAAACCAACCTATTTTCATTCAATCCATATATTACATATACATGTATAACTAAACATCTTAATATGATTAAAATCTAAAGACTACCCATATTTTATATAAATACTCATTAATGAAAGTTATAAACTATACAGATTAATTTTATCACCATTCCTAATATATTATTATATTAATATAAAACTTATAAAGATACTAACTAATTTATCTACTGTAATTAAACTACAATTATATTGTATACTAATCTTACATTACTTAAAATTAAATAATTAATAATAGAGATTATCCTAAAAGGATCACCTTTAATTTAAAAAGATTTATATATAGTTGATTTATTCAACAGGAGCAGAGGTATTTAAATATCAAAGGATGATAAATATATTTTATTTTTAATATCTTTTCTTCATTTACTATACTGTTTCTTACTATTCATAAATACTTACTATTTAGTATAATCATTATTTTGATTTAGAGCTTACTTAAAATGTACAGGGTAACTTAACGATCCTTCGAAAAGAAACCTCCAGAAAACCTCATGATAAGATATTGCTAATAAATTGTAATTTAAGGATTTTAGCATACCTTATATAGTAATAATTTTTATAATTAATTAACATCTTCCTAATTTCTACCTTAACTATTAATAATACATTTTATTGTTATTTAATTTGTAAATCTTTACGTATTGTGTAACATACCTTTTTGGTATTATTAAGTAACTAAATTAATTTTAATTATTTAATTTAATTATTAATTTTAATTAACCTACTATCCTTCCTATTGTGATGTAATTGTATAATTAGTATTAATACTAATATTAAATTTAACTTAATTTAGTAGTGGATTAGGAGATCCTATTAAGATCTTATTATTAATCGTAATTGAATTAAGCAAAGGTTTTGTATAACTTATTTAAACATTGTTAAATTTATTTTAAAAATATTTTTGCATTTACTAGGCCATATATTTATAACTATATATTATATATCTGATAATCTTTATTAGGACTTATAGCTAACTTTAGTTAGGGTTAAAATTTAACAGTTAAAACTTCCTTCTATTGAATTTCTTCCTTAATTAGATCCTACATGCTAACTTATATTTTATATATTTATATTATAATAATTTATTTATTTTATTTACTTCCTTTTTTGTCCAATCTTTGGATTTATTTTACTAGTTTAATTAAAACTTTTACTTTATTTTACTAAAAATCCAGTTTATCTTTCCTAATTACTGTAATTAGTATATTATTATTATTAATATTATATTTATATTAGGTTAAGAACCTGCTCGTACTATCTAGTAGAATTTAACAAAACTTGAATTATATTTCTATACTGTTACATTCTTTGTAATTAATTTTGTCTATTTATCTTATTCTTTAAGAGGAGTTAAGAGGTAACTTTACTTAAACGCTTAAAATATACACCTTAATGGTAAGATCCCCATATCTTAATACATGCTAACTTATTAGTTTATTTTGTTTGTTTTATTTAATTTTAAATTATTCCAATCTTCCTATTGCCTTTTATTTATTTTAATTTTAAACTTATTTAATTAAATACTTTTTATGTTAATTTTATAAACCCACTCTTTAATTCCTACTTACTTTTTAAAGAAATTATTAATAATAATATTAAATTTTTACACAGGAAACAAATGTTAAGAAAACTGTATAGAATATACGAGAAATATTTTTTATTCAGAGTTTGTATTTTTTAACCTTGATTTTCTTTACTATACTGTTACATTATTGTTTTTAATTATTATATTTTGTTAATATTTATTTTGACTTAGAGCTAACTTTACATAAATATGAACAGTGTCAGGATAAACTTCTTACATATTTGAATAATTGGTAAGTTATATTTTAATTTTTTATATTTTATATTTTTTTTTTTTTTCTATACCGTTTCAGGCCAGTACTTTAATATTTAACTAGTTTAATTTAAACTTTTTTTAGTATACACCCACTATGTATCTCATACTTACTTTAATAAAAAGATTATTATTAATACTATTATTTTTTAAAACTTAATAAAATTTGAGAACATCCACATAGACCTTAAGATAAAATTTATTTATAAAGACTTTTGTCTAATTTTTTAAAAAGGTTGATATATTTATTTTAAAAATTCTTACTATAATTTATATTCTTTATGAAAAAAATCTATTTAGATTAATCTTTACTATGAGTTAGAGGTTACTTTTTCAAAGGTGAAAAAATTTAAAGTTTAAAAAAACATACGATGGCACACCCACCTTGTGTACCTCATACCTGGTATGTTATATTTTAACATTTTATTACGACGCCACAGCAATACTAATAGGTCGAAAGACCTCACACTTGTTCACATTAAAGGTGGCGGATTATCTAGTAGGTTATACTCCAACGAGGGTAAGGCCGGTGGACTAGTGAATAGTACAAAGGTTTCAGCTGACGAAGTGAAAGTAAATCTACCTTCACTTGAAACTAATGTACGTTCCGTAGAATTTTACAAAATAAATGTAAACTTAACGCCCAATACTTTAGCGAGAGCAAAAATTCATTTGAAAAATGGGTCATCAATAACGGGTTCATTTGTCAAGCGGAACACGTACGCGGTTATTATTGTGGTAAAAGGAATTTGTTTAGGATCGAATTTCGTTGTGAACTTACCCACAAACCGCTCCATTACAGAATTAAACTGTTTCGTTAAACCGGAAAATTATATATACCGGATTACTAGTATTGTCAAAACCGGGCACCCCGTAAAACACCTAATAGGTGATCGGGCTCTTCAGTACAAGAAGAGTGTAATTAGTTACCCTCTATATTAAAATCCTTTGGGCCATAATATCTTGGACGATAACGCTAAAAAGATAGTCGCCCAAGCAAAGGCTCTTCGTAATGGTAGAGATAGGCTGAATGCGACACTGTTTGGCAGATACCGCAACTTCAATAACTTGAATTATTTATCTCGTGGATCGAAAGTAGTGAGAAGATATGCTTCTTTACTAGGAACGCGAAATAATGGATACCAAATAAAACTTTCACAAGTAGATTTGGAAGAAAAGGTATTTAAGGAACAAATGAAACTTGCGCTATTACCTCAAGGATCGGATAATAAAGCTCTATATAAATTACAGGAAAAATTAATAAGATCCTATAACTTTATAAATTTAGCTGTCTTGAAAACAATTGGTAATAAAGGAGGTAAAACACCAGGAGTTGATGGTATTATCCTTCAAGGTGAAAAAAACATAGAGAATATGACTAGAAATCTTCTAGAATTATTGATTCGCCCTAATGAATATAAGGTTTTGCCTACTAAACGAGTTTATATCCCTAAAGCTAATGGAGGGGAAAGACCTTTAGGAATACCCACTATAGCTGACAGATGTTTACAAAGTCTGGTTAAATTGATACTGGAACCCGTAACAGAAACTACTACTGATCATCTCAGTTTTGGATTTCGTCAGAACAGATCTGCGCAAAATGCCTTAGCTGAAATCAGATACTCTCTGAAGGGAGATTATGAAGATAAATTCGCTTTTGATGCAGATATCAAAGGATTTTCCGATAATATAACACATGACTGAATTATGACTAATGTTCCTTTAAATCCGGTATGCAAAATCTTTATAGAAATTGCTTAAAAGCTTGATTCATTTACGCATATAAATATGAAACTACCTCTCAGGGAACACCACAAGGTGGAATTATTTCTCCAGTAATTGCTAATTTTGTATTAGATTGCCTCGGAACGACAGTATATAAAGCTATAGAATACTTAACAAAATCCAAAGCAAGAGAAAAAACTGTTAGATATAAAGACAACGAAGGTACAACTCAAATTAGAAATTTATCGGCAAGAATTAAAGTTGTGCGTTACGCAGATGATTTCGTAATATTTGGACGAAGTAGAAGAATGCTGCAAATAGTAAGAAATGATGTTAATGATTTTCTGAAAACGAGAGGTGTTTGATTATCTGAAGAAAAAACTAAAATAATCAATTTAAAAACAGATCCTCTACATTTTCTTGGCTACGTATTCATATACAGGGATTACTTAAAACCTAAGTATGGTTTTGTTAAAGAACATATAGGGGGAAAAGCAATAGCCATGTATTTTTTTTATTAAAAAGGTAAGGTCAATCATTGCTCGCCTAAGAAAAATTTATCGTGAAAATACTAATAACAACAGCTATAATTTGATAGCAAAATTGAATCCATTTATTAGGGGTTGATCTAATTACTTTAATTTAGGTAACTCGTCAAGGTATCGTGACTAGGTAAGACAAGCGCTATACAGATTTTCCTGAAAATGAGCCTATCAAAACAACCAAGATGAGGAAAGAAAAGAATTGCAAAATTCTACTTCAAAGGAGATGATGGACAACATTTTAAGAAGCGTACTTGAGTATTTAGAGGAGAAACAAACTCCAATTCTAGATATAAAAAAGATATGAACGGAAAGAAAATTTTTCTCGTGGATCCTACCTATATTGTTACCACAATGACAGCTATGGAATACTTAATTCCTAAATCTTTAAAAGCGATCCACGCCTTTCATTTTGAAAAGAAGAAAGTGGTACAAATTAACTTAAAAGCAAGTTTAAAAAGTCAAAGATATTATGGTTCTATGAAAGAAAAATTAATGAAAAAACAAAATGGAATATGTTCAGTTTGTAATAATAAGTTAATTCGACAAGACCAAAAAACATTTTTAATTCAAGACTTAGAAATACACCACATTAAACCTATCAAAAAAAAGGTGAGAGACACAAAATACAGAATATGACAATTATACATAAATGATGTCATAAAAAACTACATAGTGTCGAATGCCATTATAACAAAGGGAGTTATAAATAGTAAATCAATTTTATAAGTTTCCTACAGATTGTAGTCAGATTGACCCGTATGTTGGGAGAATGACACGTACCTTCTTTAGGCGATCTGCCCGTGAGGCTTTGTTCCATCTCTAGTTTTTTTTTAAAGTTTTATTTGCTTTTTCTTACTTATCCCTTTCCATTCTTTGCTCATCTTTAACTAGTTTAATTTAATAATTTTTATTTTGTTTTTAATTATGTTCCACTATTTATTTCCTACTTGTTATATTTAGTTAATATTAATATTATATTTTATATTTAAATTTTAAAGGTTAAAAACAACCTTATTAGTAACAATATAACTAGAGAGATAGTTGATTTATTAAGAGTTTTTGTAAAATATTTTTATACTTGATTTTACTATACTGTTACATCCTTTGTATTGAAACTTTAGATATTTATTAATATTTATTATGAGTTAAAGGTAACTTTTATTTTATGTTAAACTTCATCCTTACCTAACTACTTGCTAATTTATAATTTAGTCCCTTTTTACCTTTGTCAGTTCTTTACAGAGTTTACTACATGATGTAACATTAGACAGATATTCCAGGTTATACCTTAACATTTGTACATATCTACTTTTATTTTTTTATAAAGAATATTTGTTTCTTCCTTAGGTTATTTCCTAAGAACCTTCTTTAACTAATTAGTATTAATTCTATTATAGTATTTTAATTAAAATTTGGCGTATATTCTATGAATACTATTTTATAAATTAAAAGGTTAGGAAAAAGGTTTTAAAAACGTTGATAACTTTATCTAACTATCACCTTCCTTTAGTAAATGGATAATTTATATTATTATGAGAATTTTGAGTTAGAGGTAAATTTACTAATTAATTTTTGTCCTTAGGATTTCCGGATACTTTCATATCAAATTTAACTTACTTGTATTTAATACATCTTTCTAATTTATGTGTATCAAATCTTAAACATAAAAATTTTATTCCAAGATATAAACTATATTAATTTAATTAATATATTCGTAATTAACACTTTTGTTAAAATTTTAACTATTTTTCACTCTATGGTAGACATCATTTCTTAGGGACTTAAACATTATTAAATATAATAACAAATATCATTATAAAATGAAGATAACATATGTAACACTAATACAACTATTTCATACATTAAAATTTACAATGAAATAAACTTTATTAAGATCCTTTATACTTTACCCTATAATTCCTATTTATAATATATATTATATACTTAATAGAATGATTTAAATTTATAGGATTAAATTAAAGACTATTACTATGTTCTTATTAGTAACTTATTTTTAATAGTTTTTAAAAAATTCTAGTTAGTCAATTGAATATGTATTAGTCAATAATACCTAATTAATATATACTTATTAAGTAATTAAAACAATGGGAAGTTTAAGCATAATAAATTATAAATTAAGTATTAGAAATGAATATTCCTAGTATAATAAGTTAAGTCTTTAAATGTTCTAAATATGTATAACGTATAAGTCAGATCAAAATAGATATAAGCTAAGGAAAATATAAAGGGAAAGCAAATATATAGCGGTTAATAAAAATCTAAATAATTAAATTATTATTAAAGTTAATTATTATAATTAGATACTATGTAGATTAGTGTCAAATAGCACGTTAAGAAAGAAAACCATTATGAATTAAAACTATATTATTATAAATAGAATAAAAAATATTTATTACACCCACTTAAATTGCTATGCTAAATTTGCATCTTTGGTGCTTATAAGTCACATGTAAAATATGATACTAATATTAATTTAATAAAAAATTTATTAGAAAAAGTCTTCTATTAAGTAATAAAACTATAAAAAATTAAAATATGTATTAACTTCTTTTTAAGTTATAGAATGGTTTAAATCCGAAGGCAAGTAAATCAATTAAAAATAATTCCTAAAATATATGAATATGTCTAAAAACTTTATCCTAGTTTACTTAAAATTACGGGTATTGGTTATCTTAATTAAAGTAAAGTTATCCCATTAGCAATCTTGTTTATCTTAAAATTTTCAATAATTAATCAAATTATTTATTAAATTACTAAAAAGTTTAATACGTCAAATAGCTTTATACAAAAAAAAAAAAAAAAAAAAAAAAAAAAAAAAAAAAAAAAAAAAAAAAAAAAAAAAAAAAAAAAAAAATATATTTATAATATTTTTATAAAAAAAAAAAAAAAAAAAATTTATTTTA
>Ga0153928_1000186_pt1 | contig 31976 bp, 27 predicted proteins | sample TSNJ012MetaG_FD_106656 | JGI IMG/M metagenome (GOLD analysis project Ga0153928, IMG submission 106656) | Attine ant fungus gardens microbial communities from New Jersey, USA - TSNJ012 MetaG | ecosystem: Host-associated > Fungi > Mycelium > Unclassified | place: USA: New Jersey, Wharton State...
TCCGCGAGGTGTTTCCGTGCATAATGCACGGAAATCCCGAGACATACAAGGCGCGAAATTATGCAGAATGCATAATTTCTGTGCATCGCGAAGCGTGTTGCTGGTCACGGAGTGAACAGTAACTGCAATTATGGTTACTGTTCACTCCGTGACCAGTAACCAACTGTAACGTCTGTCCAAATAACGGATAGTAAAATAATTGCTATTTTTGTAGCAACATGTTATACTTTCGTTCTGGAGTATCAGAAAGCCGTTGCTTTCTGATTTTGCTCTAAATTCAATTGACATTTCGTCAAAAAAATCCATTTAAGAAAAGTAAATAGCAGAAATGTTGTATACATGCCAGAAAAATATAGTCTTTTGCAAACTGTAATGTTATAATAGGATTAATCGGAGACACTGTCTTATTGATATTAGCATAGCTGAATACTAATGGGATAGTACACCGGATCATGAGGGCTTATTTCTTATGCGTACAACATGCTGCGTAGTAAGAAAGGAGACTTATGAAGAGGTACAATGACAATTTTATTATGTTACCTACTGTGGACATTTGCTTTAAGCAATTGATGCAGAATCCAAAAGTGCGGAGAGGGTTTATTGCAGCACTTTTAAAAATTGATCCTGAGAGTATCAGGGAGACAACCCTTTTACCAACAATTTTGGAACCTGACTATGAGGGCGCCAAACAAGGGATATTGGATGTCCGTGTGTTACTTTGGGACAAAACGCAGTTAGATATGGAGATGCAGGTGAATTTTTTCGAAGACTGGACTGATCGTGTCTTGTTTTATACGGGGAAGATGTTTGTAAATCAGATAAAAAAGGGAGAGCCCTATGGAAAGCTTGAAAAATGTATTCATGTGAGCATTTTGGATTTTATTCTTTTCCCTGGGGATGAAGAATATTATCGGGTTTTTCATTTTCGTGATGATAAGACAGGAAAGGTTTATTCGGATAAAATGGAGATCCAGGTTTTAGAACTTAGGAAGCTGCCGCAAGATATACAGACAGGAGAAGATATTATTACCTGGATGAAGTTCTTTAGTGGAAAAAACAGAGAGGAGTTTGAGCAGATGGCAAAAACAAACGAATATCTGGATGAGGCATACAGCACATTGTTAGATTTAAGCGCAGATGACTTGAAACGTTTGGAATATGAGACCAGAGAGAAAGCCTTAAGAGATTATAATTCACAGATGGAAAGTGCAGAAAGGAGAGGCCTGGCAAAAGGTGAAGAGCGCGGACAAAAGATCGGCGAAAAGCGCGGAGAAAAGATTGGAGAAAAGCGTGGAGAAAAGCGTGGAGAAAAGCGTGGGAGAGAATACGGTATTCATGTGTTGATCGAAATCTGTCAGGAGATGGGTTTTGATAAAGAAATGGCGATGAAAAAGATTATGGAGAAGTACAATCTTGCCAGTGAAGAAGCTAAGGAAAAGACAGAGCAATATTGGAAGCAAAATATTGAACTTAAATAATAAATGGATATATAGTTAAGCTTAATAAGACAAAGAAGAAAAGGAAAAGCTGCAGGTTGCTGGTCGCGGAGTGAACAGTAACGCTGCAGGACTTAGCTGCAGGCGCTTAGTGAATGAAAGTCTTTTCATTTTCTAAAATTTATATTATAATAAACTAATGTGGGATTGTAATTTGTGCAATACAATGCCGTACCAGAACAAAGTTAACCGTAATTGCATAAGATGAGGTTGATAAGATGAGCGAATTTATTTTTAATGCCCCAATGCAGGGCGGTTTTAAATGGGAAGATATCGGGAATATTAAAGAAGGGCGGATGAATCTGGGCGAGGAGATGCCGGTTTCTGTTTACCGTCTTTTCCAGTATACGATGCGTAATGCGTTGGAAGAAGAATTTGGAACTGATAAGATGATTATGCTCTTCCGCGAGGCGGGCAAAAAGGCCGGCAGGGAATTTGCGAAAAATATTTTGGATCTGCAGCAGGATTTTGATAAGTTTGCAGCACAGTTGCAGAAGGAATTGCTGTTTTTGAAAATTGGTGTGCTGCGTATGGAATCATTTGACAAAGATACCGGGAAGATGGTTCTTACTGTTGAAGAGGATTTGGATTGTTCAGGGCTTCCGATTACCGGAACAACAGTGTGCAACTATGACGAAGGGTTTATCGCAGGAATACTAAAAGAATATACCGGAAGACAATATGTAGTGAGAGAGGTTGACTGCTGGGCTACCGGTTCAAGGATATGTCGATTTGCTGCCGAAATAGCGGAAGAGTGATTCCTGTTGTGGTAGGTATGGATTTTATTATATGGAAAAAAGCAACACCAGGCTGCTATGGAGGTAGAAATGATCAGAAGTAAAAAACTATTGGCAGGAATGTTGGGAGTACTTATGACTATTGGAACGATTACAGTGCCAATGGAGGTTTACGCAACAACAGACGACACGTCGCAGAAAGAGCGAATGGAGGCCCGGATCAAAGCCAGGGAAGATGCCGGTGTCGAAGCGGGAGAGGTTGCAAATACAGAGGTGCAGACAGGAACTGTTGCCGCCTCGTTAAAGGTAGAGACTCTCACGGAAGGGCAAAAAGCGGCCATTATCGGAAAAATCTGTCAACAGGATTCTCAGACGTCAGGTATCCTGGCAAGTGTGACAGCAGCTCAGTGTATTCTTGAGTCGGGTTATCTGGGCACAAGTTTAGCTCAGGAAGCGAATAACTGTTTCGGGATGAAGGCAACTTTGTCCGGTAATTCATGGGAAGGAAGTACCTGGGAAGGTGAGATATATACAAAACAGACCTGGGAAGAATATGGGGGACAGTCGGTAACTATAATGGCAGATTTTCGTAAGTATGACAGTATTGAAGAGTCGCTGGCGGATCATTCGGCTTATTTGTTAGGGGCTAAGAGTGGTGAAGTATTACGTTATGCCGGTCTGAAAGGTGAAACGGATTACCGCACAGCGATTCAGATTATTAAAGATGGCGGTTATGCTACCGACAGCAGGTATGTGGATAAGATCTGCAGTATTATTGAGAAGTACAATCTTACTCAATATGATCAGACCGGTGATGTGGGCGGAATATACCGTGTACGCAAGGCCTGGTCGAATAAGGACAGCCAGACAGGAGCTTATATCGATTTGGAGACAGCCAAGAGGGAGTGTAAAGAGGGATATAAGGTTTATGATGGTGTAGGGAATGTAGTTTATGAAGGTTAATAAGGCAGGGTATGAGAGATAGCGGTCATTAAAAATTGATATGGGGACGGAGTCTTGCGGTTATATCCGCACCTGTGTCGATGAGATTGTCCGCAATGGAGTAATTTGTGATTAATGCAAAGATGACGGGAAAGCTGTTGATTTCCCGTCATCTTTGCATTGATTTTATACCATATTTTTGCATCCTATACTAAATGAGCTATTATTAGCAGACTTGGGAATATGGCTTTGGCTTATGCGATACAGATATTCACTACTTACAAAAAGGTCTTGGATACCCATAAGCGGCAAATAATCGCTTCATTTCATCCTGATTTCCAGTCAGAGCATCTGCAATAGAAAGATTATCAATTAATATATTACGCAAAACATTGCACAGAATCTGCTCAATCTGGTTTTGGGGAATGATCAAAGCATTCTTTTTTAGCGGTCCATTTCTTCTCTGGGTGTAATGAAAACTTTTCTCCGTAATTGCCAGCCAGGGATAAAGCTTTAATAATTCCTGGCTATGATAGGGGGCGATCGCTGTGGATTGTCCATCCAATATCGTTATGTAAAAACTAGTATCCTTCTGACAAAGCCAGTTAAAATAACGATAAGCGAGATCGGCATGGGGGGATGTCGGATTCAGTCCCAGGTTCCATCCAATGCTGGCGGGGCGCTTTCCCGGTATCAGTTCATAGCCAACATGGCCGATGATATTATTATGAATGCTCTGGCTGATTTTAGCAGCATATTCGGTGTATGTAATTAACATGGCGGTCTTCCCGTTGCAAAAGTCATCCACCGTATGATTGATCGAAGTTTCGAATGGTGCATTCTCCGTATAGTGCAAGGTTTCCAAAATACTTTCGAAAGCTTTCGCATTCTGGGGTGTATTCAGGCAAGGGCGATTATAGGAATCCCACAGAGCACCGCCATATGCCCAGAGACGGATTAAGATTTCCGGTGCCAGTTCTTCATCGGTTATACCGGCAAAAGAAGTACCAAAGGCAGTAAGGGACTGCGGGTTGTATTCACGGGTGAAGAATCGGCTGATGCCATTGAATTCAGTCCAGGTCTTAGGCGGCCGCAGAGAAAGTTGAAAATTTTTTTTGAAATCTTTAATGATTTCCCGCTTCTCGAATAGATCCTTTCGGTAAAACATAATCTGTGAACCTCCGATAATAGGCATTCCATAATACCCATCTTCATGACGGCAGTTCTTCAGATTCTCTTCAAACAGCAAAGAACGGTTAAAGTTGCTGCGCAGGATAAAGTCAGAGATATCTGCCAGCAGTGAGTTTTGAATCATATAGCTGAGCCAGGGAATGTCATACATATACATATCAAAGATTTCTTTTGGGTTATCAATAGTATCCAATATTTTACTCAATATTTTATTCTGGGGCAAAAATTCAAAATCCAGTTTAATTCCGCTTTCCTTCATGAAAGCATCTGAAAGCAACTGAATTGAATGTGAGGTGGCAAGATCTACCATCAGTACCTTTAGCGTTTTGGCCTTATTCATAACCTGCTGCGTATGCAGAGCTGGCCTGGTGGCATTCTTTAGCGGCAGCACCATTTTTGCAATAGAATCTTCCGACAGAATAATATTTGGCTCAAATAGCGCAGGCGCATTAATATTCCTGATTAACAGTTGAGCTGCTGAACTGCCCAGATGAAAGGCCGAGCGAGAGGTATAGATTACCCCCGGAAGACGGTATCCCTTGTTCCAGGACTCTTCGGAAAAGGTAATAAGTGCAACATTCTCCGGGATTTTAAGCCCCTTCGTGGATAAAGCTTCAATCGTACCGGCAGCGATGTTCTCTGAAGTTGTAATGATGGCATCCGGCTGATACTTGCTGATACTGGTCAGAACCGCTTTGAAAGCATCCTCTTTGGACATGTTAGTAGTGCAGAACAGTTTACGGTCCAGGTTAGTTCGATTGTGTAAAAAGGCATCCCGGTATCCATCAATGCATTCCCGCTCGGACGAGAAATGAAAAGGACCACATACTAATCCGATATTCCGGTACCCTCTTTCGAATAGTGACTGTGTAATATGATAAGTAGTCTCATAGTTTTGAAAACCGGCATAATTTACAAAAATATTTTCCGGCTTGCGGTCAATAAATACTACCGGGATGTTGTAATCAAGAATGCGCCCGCGGAAGAATTCACTGTTTTGGGGCTGACAGGTGATAACGAGCAGACCGGCTACATTCTGACTGATAAAGTTATCAATGATTCCACACTCTATATCCGGTGCATTGCCGGAATAAGCAACACTCACATTATAATTTAGCGGTTGCAGACAGGAGGAAATACCTTTGAATATTTCTGCCTGGTATAAATTGTCGATATCCGACAGTACAATGCCTATCTGATTGGAAGCATCGGCCTTTAGATTTCTGGCGGATATATTAGGGATATATTTTAATTTTTCAATGGAATCCATAATGCGCATTTTGGTTTCTGCTTTGACCGGTTTTTTACCGCTTAAGCAACAGGAAACTGTAGCGATGGAAACACCGGCATCTTTTGCTACGTCTTTTAAAGTGGCCATAATTTAATCCTTAAAGTGTATTTAGGTTGTTTACAGGAAACCTATAAGCCTGTTACAGTACACTGGTATGTATGATATATAACTGTATCATGCAGCAAACCAAACGTCAATGAATCTAAACGTTTAGAAAAAATAATTTGATTATCATATGAAAGATATAATGATTGGATGTATAATTGGATTACAATGAAAATATAAAAAAGCTGAAACGTAATTCGTAAAATTCAGCCGTGGCAAGTAAAAATCTAAAACAGGAGAAAAATAGATGGATAAAGACCTGACGGAATGTCAGGTACTATAACCATAAATATATTGTAGTAGAAAGGAGTAAAAGATGAGACGATTCGGACAAATAATAAAACTCAAGCCAGAGTATGAGGAAAAATACCGCAAGCTGCACAAAAATCCATGGCCCGAGGTGAATGCAGTAATTAAAGCATGCAATATTAGTAATTACTCTATTTATTTAAAGGATGGGTATCTGTTTGCTTATTTTGAATATGCAGGGGAGTGCTTTGAAGCCGATATGAAGAAAATGGCTGAGTCTGAGGTTACAAGGCGTTGGTGGGCCGAGACTGACCCTTGTCAGGAAAAAGTTCCTTCGGCATTGCCGGAAGAATGGTGGTCTGATATGGAAGCTGTATATCATTTGGATTAATGAAATCTATCTAAACGTTTAGATTAATATAATGGGAATGATGTTGAAATTTGGCGGGGTGCGGATATAATGAAAGTATCATGATCGATCAGTTAAGAAAAAAGTGATTAAGGAGAGAGTTTGTATGAGTATGACTTCAAGAGAACGGGTGATGGCATCTGTCAATCACAGGGAACCGGACAAACTGGCAATGGATTTGGGCAGTAATGTCAGTGCCGGTATTTCCGGGATGGCATATAACGGTCTGAAAGAATATCTGGGGATTACGGATGGACATACCCGGATTTATGATGTGGTCCAACAGGTTGCCCATCCGGAAGAGAAGGTGCTGGACATCGTGGGAGCAGATGCTTTGGACATTGCCCGGTTGTATAATGAAAAAGACAGTGACTGGTATGATGTGACCCTGGGTGACGGAACTAAGGGGCAATGGCCGATATGGTTTCAACCAATCCAGATGCCGGATGGGGCACTTAACGTTTATGCAGCGGATGAGACACTGATAGCGAGAATGCCGAAGAATGGAATGTGTTTTGACCAGATGTATTTTCCATACAAAGAAGACTACCCGGAGACGTTTGACAATCTGGATGAAGAGATGGGAAAAGTTCTGTGGAGTGCGCTGGTACACAGTCCATGGGACCATGCGAAAGAAGAGGGCTTTTATGAAGAATTGCGAGTACGGTGTATGAACCTTCGCAATACCACCGACCGGGCGCTGATGATTACTTGCGGCTGCAATTTCTTCGAATGGGGAACTTTCCTTCGCCGAATGGAAAACTTCCTGATGGATATCTATTCCGAACCGGAGCAGGTGATTGCGCTAAATGAGCAGCTGCTGATCCGCCACCTGACCATGCTGGAAAAGGTTTGTGAGTATGTCGGTGATGTAGTGGATATTGTCCGTTTTGGTGATGACCTGGGGATGGATATTGGCATGTTTATGTCACTGGAAAAGTACCGTGAAGTGTTTAAGCCTTATCACACCAAGATTAATGAATATGTACATACACACAGTAATATGAAGACCTTCCTTCATTCCTGCGGTTCGATTTATCCGGTAATGGGAGATTTGATCGATGCCGGGTTTGACATTATCAATCCGGTCCAGACAACAGCAAGGGAGATGGACCCGACCCGGCTGAAACAGGAATTTGGTAAGGATATCACTTTTTGGGGGGGAGGTTGTAACACGAGAAGTGTATTGAACCGTAGTACACCACAAGAAGTATATGAATATTGCAGAAAGACGATTGACATTTTCTATAAGGATGGAGGTTTCATTTTCAATACGGAGCATAACATTTTGCCGGATGTTCCCGGTGAGAATATCATGGCGATGTACAAAGCTGTAGAAGATGCAAGAAAATAAAATCCGAAAATATCAGAGAGGATTAAATATGTCGGTAAAAAATTTATTGAAGCGTAATGAAATTACAGTTGTTCTGGCAGTATTGATTTTGGGGCTGATCTTTACCATGAATTCAAGCAGCTTTTTGACTTCGTACAACTTGTTTAACATGGGCAGAACAGCAGCTATCTATATGTTGATTGCTTTAGGGCAGGCAATGGTCATCATTGTTGGCGGGATGAATGTATCGTTGGGATATATTGGCGGAATGACAGTGGTTATTGCCGGGTTTCTGATGCAGAACTTAGGTTGCAGTCCGATTGTTGCTATTATTCTGGGCTTGCTGACAGGAATGTTGGCAGGTTTGATCAATGGATTAATTATTACAGTTCTAAAACTGAATTCATTTGTTGTTACCTTGGCAACTTCTTTTGTTTACGAAGGGATCATTAACGGAATTTCCCAAGGATATCCCTATACGGAGATTCCCAAAAGCTTTAATTTTTTGGGAACAAAATCGGTGATGGGGATTCCGGTTGTATTATTTTTTGTGATTGCAATATTATTGATCCTGACCTATGTGTTTAAGTTTACTGTGATAGGAAGGAAACTGCTGGCAACCGGCGGTAGTCTGGAAGCGGCTAAGATGTCAGGGATTAACACCAACCGTATGTTGGTTCTGGCAAATATTCTTTCCGGTTTCTTTGCTTCCATGACAGCGCTTGTCTGGATATCCAGAACGGGAAGTGCCCAGCCTGCTACCGGTGGTGACTGGATGATCGTATCATTTGCAGTTGCGGTAATTGGCGGGACCTTGTTAAAAGGTGGGGTATTTAATCCCATTGGACTGTTTTTTGCTGGATTTTTACTTGTTATGGTGAAGAACGGTCTGGTGATGTTGAATGCAAATATTTATTATGAACAGACCTATTTGGGACTTATTTTACTGCTGGCAGTTTCATTGGAGAGTATTCGGGCGATATTGGATATGAGAAAGATGAAGCGTCAGCTACAACAATCAAAATAATACAAATAAAGCAAAAACAGGAGGGTATTGTGTATGAAAAAAAGAATGATAACTTTACTTATGACGGGATGTATGGCAGTTTCATTATTTGGGTGTGCGGATACGGCACCATCCACAGCTCCAAACGATGAGGAGACCACGGCTGAGACGGAAAGCACTGAGACTAATGAGCAGGATACAGCAGCTGAGACCGAGGACAGAAACACCGACAGCTCTGTTGACGGACTTAAGATGGTTTCTTATTTTCCTGCACCACATTCTTATTATGATGAAGTGCAGGAGGGTGTGGAAGCATTTTCTCAAGACACCGGTGTGAATGTAGATATTCAACTGGGAAATGATTGGGAGCAGGCCACAGAAACAGAAAAAGTGGAGGCACTGGTTGCCCAGGGGGCGAATGCTCTTTCCATCTATCCGGCGGATGCTTCCGGTGCAAATGGGTTATATGATGAAATCACTGCTCAGGGTGTTGATGTGATTAACTTTGGCGCGGATGTCAATCATCCGACCAGTGCATCTTTTGCAGTTGCAACCGATGTTAAGCAGGCAGCATATGAAGCTTGTGCAGCACTGATTGAAATGATGGGTGAAAAAGGAAGCATCATTAATATATTAGAGGTACTGGAAGATTCCAATACAGCAAAACGAAAAGAAGGCGTTGAGCAAGCCGTAGCAGAATATCCGGATGTAGAGATTATTCAGGAAGTTGCCGGCATCGGTTCCGTAGAAGAAGCAGTCAGCAAAATCGAGAATTCGCTTTCTGCGAATGCCGGACAGGTAAATGGGATTATCTGTACAGGCGCCAATCCATCGGTAGGATTGGTATCAGTTCTTTCTGACTACTATGAAAAACAGCCGGATGCAGAACATATCTATAACATTGTAATGGATACGGACCCGACGGTAACAGGTGCGATCGGGGATGATGTTTTGGATGCGACAATTGCTCAAAATCCGTATGGACATGGTTATATTTCCTGTATGCTGTTGAAATATCTGTATGAGGGTTATGAACCGGTAAGTGAAGATGCATATTTTGTTGATGCCGGCTTTTGTGTTGTAAATAAAGATAACCTGGAAACGTATAAGGACGACTTAAGTAAGCGAACTCAGGAAATTCTGGATTCATTAACTACAGATTACTTAACAAAATAGTAAGCGGGGGTAACAGAATGCTGGAACTAAAAAATATCAGTAAGATATTCCCGGGCGTTAAAGCATTGGATGATGTTTCACTAACCTTTGTACCAGGTGAAATCCATGCCCTGATGGGAGAAAACGGCGCCGGAAAATCCACTCTGATGAAAGTCATAACCGGTATTTATAAACCTGATCTGGGACATATGTTTTTAGATGGAAAGGCTGCTGACATGAACAGCTTTAAAGATGCAACAGAACACGAGATCAACATGGTAAGCCAGGAGATTTCGGTTATTCCAGAGGCATCCATCGGGGAAAATATTGTTCTTGACCGAATCGGAAAATATAAGCGGAATGGGAAAATCCAATGGGATGATGTTTACAACACGGCCAGTGAATATCTGGCATTGGTAGGATTGAACCTGAATCCCAGGCAAAAAATCGGTAATTTAACCGTGGCTCAGAAGCAGCTGATCCAGATAGCAAAAGCGATATCTTCGAAAGCAAAGTATCTTCTGATGGATGAACCAACTTCTTCCCTGACTTCAGGAGAAGCCAGGAATCTGATTCAGCTTGTTCGCAAATTGAAAGCAGATGGGGTAGCTGTAATCTTTATTTCACACAAAATAGAGGAAGTAATGGAATTATGTGATAAAGTATCCGTGCTTCGGGATGGAAAGTACATCGGTACCAGGGACTGTAAAGGACTTAACCGACAGGAACTGGTTAAGATGATGATTGGCCGGGAAGAAGAAATGAAGGACATGGGCGGATTGGATATCCGGGATGAAAATGTTATGGAAGTGAAGGACTTCACCACTTATGGGCAATTTGACCATGTTGACATGGTTCTGAAAAAGGGTGAGATTTTGGGACTTTATGGACTGGTAGGAGCAGGACGTACCGAACTTATGCGCCTGGTTATCGGAGCAGATGAAAAGGACGAAGGCGAGCTTTTGATTAATGGAAAACCAACTCAGATCCATTCTATTCAGGAAAGCCTGGAGAAATATAAGATGGGCTATGTCAGTGAAAACCGAAAGGAAGAAGGACTTATTCTGGAAGCTTCCGTGGCCGATAATATTTCAATAACTATTTGGACTCAAATCCTAAATCGATTTCGAAAAATCAATAGAAAGCAGGAAAGTCAGATTGTAGATTCGATGATTGATAAAATGAAAATCAAAACACCGACATCGCAAACGCTGGTAAAAACCTTGTCCGGTGGAAACCAGCAAAAAGTCAGTATCGGGAAATGGCTTGCTGCCGGATGTGACATTCTGATCATCGATGAGCCGACGGTAGGTGTGGATATTGGGGCAAAAGAGTACATTCACCAGTTGATCTGGAATTTAGCCAAAGAAGAAGGGAAATCGGTGATATTGATTTCGTCTGAGATGCCGGAATTGATCAAACTATCCAGACGTATTCTGGTATTTCGGGATCAGGAAATAGCTGGCGAGATCAGCGGACTGAACGGCAAGCCGGTTAACTATGAAGAAGTCAGTTCAAAAATCGGTAAATACTTAGCATAAATATATTTTCAATTATGTATGGGGCTGTTGCAGGCAACTGAGTAAATCAGTTGTAGCAATAGCCCCTGAATTGTCATAAAAAACATTTTTGCTGTTAAGATTATTAACAAAACCTGCAGCCCTTATCAAAAGAGTAACAAAGATGCGGCTGGACTGGCTAGTATACTTAACAATGTTCGGAGCGATAGGCGGTAGGGGTGGTTCCTGTTTTCTTTTTAAATACGTTTAAAAAATAATTAAAATTTTGATATCCCATCATTTGTGCAATCTGTCGGACGGAATAATCTGTATCTCGAAGCAGCATCTGCGCTTCACTGATGCGAAGCTGGACTACATATTGCATCAGTGAAATATTTCGCTGTTCTTTAAAAAGATGTGAAAGATAATAAGGACTAATATAAAAATAGTCAGCAATAGACTGAAGACTAATTTTCTCGCAGTAATGAGTATGAACAAAAGCAAGAATATCATCTGCAAGTAACTGTACCTGGGTCTTGTCCTGAGGAACACATTGTACAGGCTGCCCGCCGCGTCTGATCAACTGGAACAGTGCCTCCAGCATATGAAGACAAACAGCTTCCCAGCCGTCTTCCTGGGTCAGATATTCCCGTTCAATCAGTTGAAACATAGAGGTGAGAATTCCCGGCATATCAAGATTAACAATGGGATGAAATCCCGGCGGCAGAAGCTGTCCTTCCGACAATCCGTCAAGTAAAAGCCCCTGCAGCTCCAAGACAAAGCGTTCGGTTTTACCGCTTCGCTCAGAGGTTCGATAGGAGCCACCGTGCAAAACATCCATGCCGTAGACCAGGAGGGCGCCGCTTTGCGCCTTTACTGCCTGTTTACCAATATATAAATTGGCTTTTCCTTTCTGCAGATAGACCAGCTCACAGCGATCATTATGGGAATGGAGAGGTACGTCCTTATCCTGAAATTCATGGCGGAATTCACAGATACGCACGGACGAGGTATCATTATAAAACTGAAGGTTTTGTTTTCGAAATTCCTGCATAGGTTCCTTCCTCCTGATGTTCAAAAGGTCTGCATGCATTTAAAACATTGGATCCACACGAAGGAGAGTCAGTGCATAGATTTTCAGGGCATTTAAAAGATCCTGAATACTCACTGCTTCATTTGCCATATGACCGCGTCCCCAACCCGACGGGCGGGGCAGATCATATCTGTTTGGTCCGAATGGAATAGCATTTGGCAGTTTTTGTGCATAAGTGACACCGCCCATTGTATATTCATGAAGGCTAGTGCCAAGAATACGATTGACGATGGAGGTCAGTATGGGAGTCAACGGTTTTACACAGGCATCCAGTGTACTGGGAGGTGTGTCGGAGAGAAGGTGACAGGAAATTCCTGCTGCGGCTGTGGTTTCGTGTACTTTATGAGCTATTTCATGACCTGATAACCGGGATATATAACGTATATTGATAACCTGACGCATTACCTTTTGATGAATTCCGACAATACCACAGATATGGGTAGTGCAGCCAAAGGTTTCATCCCGTTTGTCCAACCCGAAGGGTGCACAACAGTAGGTCTGATAGGTATCTCTCAGAAAACGCATTAAGGGGGCTGCGGTGTTTACCAGATGGTGAGAGAGCAGAACTTCAGCCAGCATGGGCACCGGCGAATGGCTGTTTTCAGGAAAAGCCGCATGGCCTCCAAGTCCACCCATATCAATTTTCACATAGGAACCTACCGGGATGACAACACATCGGGAATCTGCCTGCAGTCTTTGGGATACTTCTTCAAAGGTAAAATTTTTCAACAGAGCAAAAACACGGTCTGGTATCATGTTGGCCGCATGACCGGCGCGGAAATCTACCAGGTGTTCGTCTTGAACCGGACAGGTTAATTCAAAATTGGCACTTCCCTTTTCCCCGATGCAAACGGGGAAATTTGCATCAGCAATTAATGAAAGTTCCGGTGCTTCTTCGCATTGAAGAAAGTATTCGATATCTTCCATTTTTGATTTCTTGCCGCAGCCAAAAACAAGAATTACAGTATGCTCCAGTGTTATTTCCAGATCCTTCAGGCAGCGAAGAAGATACAGCATGGTTATGGCGGAGCCTTTGTTGTCTTCTGCACCGTTTCCGATTATAAATCCGTTTTGTACTATGGGCTCAAAAGGATTCTGAATCCACATATCGGAAGGGGGCGGGGTATCCAGATGAACAAAGATGCCGATGGTGCGATCAGTGCGGCCCTGCAGAAGTGCGCTGCCGCAGTAATAATCATAATTTCTTGTTGCCAGATTCAGATCTTTGGCCAGTTGCAACACATATTCAAGGGCTGCGGAACATCCGATTCCAAAGGGGTAAAGCTGTGAAGAATCATATGTTGAAACACTCCGTATACGGATCAGCTGTTTGATATGAGAGACAATTTCTGCTTTATGAGTTTCAATCCAAGTGTCAATCTGGGGTTCCAATGCAAACATTTCTGACCACCTTCTTTCTCTGGGAGCTTGGGACAAAAGATGGTGGCGGGACTTTTGTCCCAAGCTCCCAGGAATTATCTGAGAATAATATGAATTTTATTCGTACAATTATGAGACTATAATAAATAGATATAAATGTCAATTATTTATCGGTTAGAACAGCAAGAATTGTGAATAAATGTCGAAAAATGGCATGATTTTTATTATAATATTGTGTTAGAGTACTATTATTAAGAAACAGGTAGTATCCAAGTGAAGTGTTTACGGCAAATAATAAGTGGGAGGAAAAAATGAAAAAACTTATGGCTTTTGCGCTGATAGGCGCCATGACAATTTCTTTGCTGAGCGGATGTGGAGGAAGTGACACCAATGTTACAAAAGACAGCAAAACAGAAAGCACGGATTCCAGTGCGGACAAAGAAAATGCGGACAGTGATGTATCCAGTTCAAAACATACGCTGGCAGCATCGATTCCGCTGACAGGTAATCTAATGCAGTATGGTATCAGTTATCAGAATGCTATGGAAATGGCAGTAGAAGACTTTAATGAAGCTGGTGGTATCGGCGGAGTGGATGTTATCCTTGAGATCAATGATGATAAGGGTGACCAGAAAGAAGCAATCAATCTGGCAAATAAAATTATAGAAGATAAGGATGTGTTTGCAGTTGTAGGTTCCTTCGGTTCTTCTGTTTCCATGTCAGCGGCTCCGGTATATCAGAAAGCTTCTATGCCGATGATTTCCCCCAATACTTCTCATCCGGATTTTCCGGGAATGGGTGATATGTTGATTCCAATCTCCCCGGTTGCAGATATTGAGAGAACAGCAATAGCAAATATGATGTACAAGCAATTCGAAGGAAAAAATCTTGCGATTCTGCATCAGAATACAGACTTGGGTGTAACAGGGGCTGAAATTCTAACTGAGGTGTATGAAGAACTTGGTGGTAAGGTTGTTATGACTGAAAACTTTGTACCGCAGCAGACAAAAGATTTTACGCCGCTTATTTCCAAGATTAAAGAGGCGAATCCGGAAATTGTATATATCGACGGAGAATACAACGATGTAGCCAATATTCTGATTCAGATAGATAATATTGGTCTTGACGGTGTACAGCTTGTAGGTCCTGGTAACGTATTTAAACAAGAGTTTCTGGATATTGCGGGTGATAAAGCAAATGGTATCATACTGGCTGGTACAACGCCTGTATATCTGGATTCCATTATGGAAGTTGCAGATTATTCGGATTATCTGAAAGATTTTACAAAACGTTATAATGAGAAATACCCGGATACTCCATGTGATGGATTTGCTGCATCCGCTTATGACGCTGCCATGCTGGCAATGACGGCAGCCAGAAATGTGGGAACAGATGACCCGAAAGCATTGGTAGATGAAATGCTGACTCTTCCGATTGAGATTACTTCCGGACGAGATATGTCTTTCGAAAACGGTAATAATGTCGTAAAGGATGTATTTGTATATACGGTAATTGATAGCGAGTTTGCGCCGTACGACTATTAATGAAAGGACTAAAAGAACTAATGACAAAAACTGAGCGTATTCGCGCGATGATTAATAATCAGTCAACTGACCGTGTGGGTATGTCAGGCTGGCTGCATATGCCGATGGTTGACCGTAATATAAAGGATTTTATAAAGGCAACCATTGATTTTTCAGACAACAATAACTGGGATTTTGTTAAACTGATGAGTAATGGTCATTACTTTGCTGACGCCTACGGCGCAAAAATCCGTTGGAAAAACGACCCCCGAGAATGGTCCGGTGATTTTTTAGAATATCCCGTAAAGACGCCGGAAGATCTGGCTTCCATGTCGGTACTAGAGCCTGACGAGAATCCGGTATTTCAAAGAGAAATAGCCATTGCCAAAGGTGTCTGTGATCATTACAAAGGTGAGGTACCGGTCCTGTCGACCATTTTCACACCGTTAACATGGATGCAGGAAATGATGGCTTCCTGTAATCCGGCGGTTGCAATTCAGATGATGGCAGAGCATCCCAGGGAAGTGCATAAATCATTGGAGGCCCTGCTTGAGACAAATAAGAAACTACTGGATCGTATGATTGAAGCCGGTGTAGATGGTATTTTCCTGTCCACACAATGGGCAACAAAAGCTCTGATTACTAATGAACAAATAGCAGAGTTCTGTCGCCCATATGATAAGGAACTGCTGCGATATATCAAGGATCGTACATGGTTTAACATAATGCATCTGCATTATTGTGAAGAGTTGAATTTTGAAGAATTTCTTGATTATGAAGGTATTCAGGCATTTAACTGGGAAAACTGTACAAAGATTTCTGATATATCACGCCTGACTTCTATAAGAAAGGTACGAAGGTTGTATCCGGATAAAGTGATTATCGGTGGAATAGATCAGTACAATGACTTTGTCAATACCGGTAATAATCGTGAAGCTATTAAAGATGTACTCCGTCAAAGGCTGCAGATTGCCTTGGAGGAATGCGGTGATTACCGCTTTATCTTCGCTCCGGGCTGTGCGCTTCCATTGGATGTGGACCGCTATGTCTTTACTCTGATGCAGGAAGTTGTTCTGGAGGAAGGGCTTGTAAGATAACTGTTAATATAAAAGAATTGTGTCGGCAGTGGTGCCGGAACCAGTGCCGGCCATTTCTTATTTTGTTTGCTAAGGGGTGGTGCAAAGATGCTGTTGGAACAGATTATAAATGGCTTGACCATTGGCAGTACTTATGCGCTGATCGCAATCGGATTTTCGATGGTATTTGGCGTCCTGGAACTGGTAAACTTTGCGAATGGTTCGGTATATATGCTGGGTGGTTATATCACCCTGATGGTCTATCTTGGTTTGGACGGTCATTTCTTTTTGTCTTTTATTATCAGTATCATAGCGACCGGCATCGTAGGTTTTTGCCTGGATCGTTTTGGTCTGCGTCGTCTTCGGATTAAAAAGGCTCCGAAATTGACAGGTCTTATTACAACTATGGGTATAGCAACAGTTATAGACAATGTGATTCTGCTTTTTTTTGGCAGCCAAACGAAACCATACCCGAATATGATTGACTTTGGTAAATTCAAAGTCGGAAATACCGCAATCAGTTCCAGTCAGTTGATTATTCTGGCTGTTGCACTGTTGTTGATGCTTTTACTTTCTCTGGTCACGTATAAGACCAAGTTTGGGAAAGCGATGCGCTGTACGGCACAAAATGCAGATGCGGCCAAACTGATGGGAATCAACGTAAATCTTACTATTTCACTAACTTTTGTTATTGCCTCCATGCTGGCAGCTGTTGCCGGTACTATGGTTGGCATGTACTATCAATCCATTGATATTAACATGGGTTTTACTGTAGGCATGAAAACAATGGCTTCCGCCGTACTGGGCGGTGTCGGAATTCTTCCCGGTGCAATGGCAGGCGGTCTTTTAGTGGGGCTGTTTGAAACCTTAGGGGCCAGCTATATCAGTTCCGGATACCGGGATGCAATCGCATTTGCAATTCTTATTTTGGTCATCCTTATTAAACCGACCGGTCTGTTTGGGCGGAAGAAGATTAATAAAGTATAAGGGGGAACAGCTGTTTATGAATAAAATCCTTAATTTTTTTGCAAAGCATATGAATAAGCTGGCTGTTTTGCTGGTTGTTATACTGGCATTATTTCCGTTGTTTTTTAACTCTTCATATGTGCTGCGAATTGTGACCATTTGTATGATGTATGTAATGATTGCACTGAGCCTTAATCTTCTGACCGGTTTCCTTGGACTGATGACCATGGGACATGCGGCATTCTGGGGGATTGGTGCTTATGCAGCTGCTATATTATCTACCCGTGCGGGTTTTGGCATGGGAACCTGTATGTTTGCGGCGGCAATTGCTGCCGGGCTTTTCAGTCTTCTGCTGGGTCTGCCGACTTTGCGTCTGAAAGGATACTATCTGACGGTTGTAACGCTTGGATTCTGTGAAATCATCCGTCTGGTAGAAATGAACTCGATGGAGTTGACAAGGGGGCCTTTGGGTATTGCAGGGATTCCTTCACCAAACCTTTTTGGGTTCCGGTTTAACAGTAACCGCTCTGTTTTTTATGTAATGCTGGTATTGGTGGTAGTGTCGGCACTGATCATTCACAGTATTGTACATTCCCGAATCGGACTGGCCATTATGTCCATCCGCGAAGATGATCTGGCGGCTTCCACCATGGGTGTTAATGTGTTTCTTTATAAAATCATGGTATTTATCATCTCATCCATGATTGTTGGTGTTGCAGGTGCATTCTATGCCCACTATATTAATTTCATTGATCCGTCAAGTTTTACGACAGCGGCATCAATGGATATGCTGATTATGGCAATTTTAGGCGGCCTGGGATCCATTCCCGGAACGATTCTGGGTGCTTCCATTCTGACGATTTTACCGGAAACTATCCGCGCGATGGCTCAGTATCGGAATCTGGCTTACGGAATTATTATTGTAATTCTGATGATGGCAAAACCGGATGGCATTCTGGGCAATGTAAACTTTAAGTATATCAAACAGCGGCTGACATTGAATAAAACTGAAGCAAAGGTGGGTGAACGTAAGGATGAGTAGTGTGTTAAGAGTAATTGGTGTCACCCAGAAATTCGGAGGTTTAAAAGCACTTTCAGACATTCATATGCATATTGAATATGGTGAAATCGTTGGTATTATTGGGCCAAACGGCGCCGGTAAAACTACTCTTTTTAACATTGTTACCGGAATTTATGCGCCCACAGAGGGTCAGATTGAGCTGGACGGTGAAGATATTACGGGGATGAATCCTCACCTGATTGCACGCCGTGGTTTTGCACGAACTTTTCAAAACATACGTCTTTTTGCCAAATTAAGTGCCATGGACAATGTAATTATCGGTATGCACGGTCATACGAAGGTAAATCTCATTGATGCAATTTTTCATACGCCGAGGAAACGTAAAGAAGAGATGGAGTGCAATAAACGCGCGGAAGAGATTTTAAAACTGATGAGCCTGTGGGATGATCGATATGCTCTGACCGCTTCTCTTCCCTATGGAAAACAACGCCGGCTGGAAATTGCCCGTGCGCTTGCGGCTAACCCCAAGCTTCTGCTTTTAGACGAGCCGGCCGCAGGTATGAATGAGCAGGAGACAGAAGAACTTTTGCATATGGTACAAAAGCTGAGGAATCTTGGTTATACCATTCTTTTGATAGAACATGACATGAAGTTTGTTATGAATGTCTGTGAGCGTATTTACGTATTAAATTACGGGGAACTGCTGGCGGAGGGGAATCCGACCACTGTCCGTAATAATCCTAAGGTTATTGAAGCATATCTGGGAAAGGAGGATGACTAACATATGGCATTGTTACGATTGGAAAATGTTGTATCCAATTATGGAAGCATTAACGCTTTGCGTGACATCTCCTTTGAGGTGAGAGAAGGTGAGATTGTTACGCTTATCGGTGCCAATGGAGCCGGAAAAACCACCACGATGCATAGTATTGCAGGTCTCAAAAATATCTGTGGCGGAAAAATCTGTTATGACGGCAAAGATATTTCCAGATGGGAGGCTCAGAACAGGGTGAAAAGCGGTATTGTACTTTCACCTGAGGGACGTCAGGTATTTCCGGATTTTACTGTACGGGATAACCTGCTGATGGGCGGATATCTTCAGAAAAATGAAGTGAATAAAGAAATGTTGAAAACAGTATATGAACTATTTCCGCGTTTGAAGGAAAGAGAGGTCCAGACGGGCGGAACTTTGTCCGGAGGCGAACAGCAGATGCTTGCTGTAGGGCGTGCCCTAATGGGAAAGCCGCGTCTGCTGATGCTGGATGAACCGTCCATGGGTCTTGCACCATTGATAGTAAAAGAAATTTTCGCACTGATTCAGCGGATTCGTGATATGGGCACTACTGTTCTGCTGGTAGAACAAAATGCCCGTGTAGCTCTTAAAATTTCTGACCGTGCATATGTACTGGAAACCGGGAAAATTGTTTTGAATGGCATGGCAGAGGAACTTCTTCATTCTGAAGAAGTTCAAAAGGCATATCTTGGTATCTGATGAAGGAGGATAATGTAATGATAAATATTGTAATTATCGGTTGTGGCGGTATTGCAGGATTTCGCCATATTCCCGCCTTGAGTAACAATCCCAGTGCTGCTCTGTATGGATTTTTTGATGGAACACCGGGACGGGCGGCTGAGAAAGCAAAAGAGTTTGGAGGAAAGGCTTTTGCTTCTTTAGATGCCGCACTTGCAGACTCGGAGGTTGAAGCGGTTGTTATCTGTACTCCTACCCGCTCTCACTGCGATCTGGCAGTTTCCGCACTGGAGGCCGGCAAGCATGTACTCTGTGAAAAGCCAATGGCGGTCAGCGCTAAGGATGCAAGAAAGATGATTGCTGCTTCTAAAAAAGCCAATAAAAAATTAATGATTTCCCATAATCAGCGCCGATATGAACCCCATATTAAAGCAAAGGAACTGCTGGACAGGGGAGAGATTGGCCGACTTTTGACCTTCCGGACCTTTCTTGGGATCAAGGGCCCGGAGTATGCGTCTGTAGACGGCATCAACAATGCATACTTCAGCAAGGCCATGAGCGGAAGAGGTGTTATGAGTGATGTAGGCTCCCATCGGATTGACCTGATGCATTATATCGTAGATTCCCGTTACAAACGGGTGCTCTCCTATACGCCAACGCTTGCAAAGGTAAAACCGGATGGTACGCCCATTGAGGTGGATGATAATGCCATGTCCATCGTGGAAATGGAAAATGGTGTGGTTGGGTTGATTGTTAACAGCTGGACCAGTATGAGTGATAATGACCGTATAACCCAGTTCTTCGGAACGAATGGTGTGATTACGCTGTACCGGAAAGATCATCCGGTGGTGGTTGAGTATATAGACGGTACCGTTGCGTATTATGATTTTTCGGAAAATCCGGAGCAGAGTGTGACGCAGCTGACAGATATTGATGAGCTGTTTATCCGATGTATTGAGGAGGATACGGAGCCACTTGTGACCGGAGAAGACGGTTTGGAAGTGGTGTTGACTCTGGATGCAATTGAAGAGTCAAATGCGGTCGGTACCTGGGCAGAGATTCGCCGATAAATAATTGCTATCTGCAGCAGGGACATTCCAGGCGGGTCCGGGAATATAGTTTTCAGCAGGCACATAGAAAAGATTTGCTATATGGAACAACCGATCCTGCATCAGGATGCCGGTTGTGTGATCGGACAAGGGGCTAAGAAAATGGACAGGATAATTTATGACCGTTATATACAGGTGTTAAATGAAGAATTGATTACCGCACTCGGCTGTACAGAGCCGATTGCGATTGCTTATGCCGGTGCGACGGCTCGTAAATATCTGGGTTGTATGCCGAAACAGATTACCGTCTATTGCAGTGGTAATATTATTAAGAATGTTAAGGGTGTTACAGTGCCCAATTCCGGTGGGCAAAAGGGTGTGGAAGCGGCCGCTATTCTAGGTGCGCTGGGTGGCTGCGCCGAGAAACAGCTGGAGGTCCTCTCTACGGTAAATAAAGAAGACATCGACCGGTCAAGGGAATTGGCAGCAGCACAACTGTGCAGAGTGAAACTGATGGAAGGTGTTGCCAGTCTCTATATTCGCCTGGAGGCTGTTGCAGCAAGTGATACGGTAAGTGTTGAAATTGTGGATAGGCATACTAATATTGTCCGTATTGTAAAAAACGGGGAAAACCTGTTGGATAAGAAATATTCATTGAATCGTGGGGATGCTGATTTTGGACGGGACTTTATAACTGTTAATGGCATTCTGGATTTTGCTGAAGAAGTACATATCGGGAATGTGAAGCAGCTTTTGGATCACCAGATTCAGTGCAATATGACAATTGCTGAGGAGGGTTTGCATCGTCCTTATGGTGCTAATGTGGGCAAGAATATTTTGAAACTGTATGGAAATGAAAATGTAGAAGCAAGGGCGAAGGCCTATGCGGCGGCAGGTTCGGATGCCAGAATGAGCGGATGTGATCTGGCAGTTGTGGTGAATTCCGGAAGTGGTAATCAGGGAATTACGGTCAGTGTACCGGTAGTTCAGTATGCAAAGGAGTTAAAAGTATCGAAGGAAAAGCTGTATCGCGCTCTGGTTATCAGTAATCTGATTGCAGCGCACTTAAAAACTGGTATTGGTCCTCTTTCTGCGTTTTGTGGGGCAGTAAGTGCATCCACCGGAAGTGGCGCCGGCATTACTTATCTGAGAGGCGGTTCGCGGAAACAGATTATATTTACGATTGGTAATACGCTTGGCAGCGTTTCAGGAATTGTATGTGATGGTGCTAAACCTTCTTGTGCTGCCAAAATTGCATCTGCACTAGAGGCAGCGATTCTGGCAGATAAGATGGCATTTAATAATGATTATTTTAAAGGCGGAGAAGGGATTCTTACAGACGATATTGAAGATACGATTCGTAATATAGGACGCCTGGGAAGGGAAGGTATGCATGAGACCGATACGGAGATTCTGAATATGATGGTCGGAAAATAATCGGATAGAAAATCTGTCCTGAATTTGTGTGGGTATAGATACTGATCAAGACAGTAAGGTGCATATTTTAAAAGTGCATGCTGTGCAACTTAAAGCTCATTCGGCGATAACCCATCCAGCGGGACAGTAACAATGCATGTAACGGTTTGTCTTAGGCATTAAAATATGATATACTTGCATTTATGAACAGAAATTATCAGAGTGAATTAGATAAAATCATAGAAAAACTTATCCTAAGCAAAGATGTACCAAAACTGCTTCTTCACAGTTGCTGCGCACCATGCAGCAGCTATGTGCTTGAGTACCTTTCACAGTATTTTGAGATTACGGTATTATATTATAATCCGAATATATATCCGGACGAGGAATATAAAAAACGTGTAGCGGAGCAAAGGGAATTTATTGGTAAGATGCCCTCATTACATCCGATTGACTTTGTGGAAGGGGTATTTGACAAGGAGCGCTTTTATGAACTGGTGAGGGGTTATGAATCCTGCTTGGAAGGGCAGGAGCGTTGTGCAATCTGTTACCGTATGCGACTGGAAGCAACAGCTAAGCTGGCCAGTGAAAAAAGCATGCATTATTTTTGCAGTACTCTTTCGATTAGTCCGCTTAAGAATGCCAGAGTGTTAAATGAAATTGGGGAAGAACTTTCAAAGGAATATGAGGTTGTCTGGCTGCCTTCTGATTTCAAGAAGAAAAACGGTTACCAGCGGTCAACGGAAATATCCCGACAGTATGGATTGTATCGGCAAAATTACTGTGGATGTATATTTTCCGTATAAATTTTCGATTTTACTTGCCATGAAAATCGTGGAATGGTAAAATCAATCCGTGTAAAGTGAAACTTAATTATAGAAATGAGGAATTAACAATGGCACAATTGTGGGGCGGTCGTTTCATCAAAGAAACAGATCAGCTGGTATATAATTTTAATGCTTCCATTGGATTTGATCAGAAATTTTATCAACAGGATATTAAGGGAAGTATAGCTCATGTTAAAATGCTGGCAAAACAGGAAATTTTGACTGCAGACGAGCGGGATATGATTATTCAGGGTTTGACCGGTATTCTTGCTGATGTAGAAAGCGGCAAATTGGAGATTACAGCAGAATATGAGGACATCCACAGCTTTGTGGAAGCAAATTTGATCGATCGGATAGGTGATGCAGGAAAGAAACTGCATACCGGAAGAAGCCGCAATGATCAGGTGGCTTTGGATATGAAATTGTATGTAAGAGATGAGATTGAAGAGTTGAGTACTCTGGTTAAGAATCTTTTAAGTACGCTGAATCATATTATGGAAGAGCACCTGGATACATATATGCCTGGTTTTACCCACCTGCAGAAGGCGCAGCCGATTACTCTGGCGCACCATATGGGTGCTTATTTTGAGATGTTCCGCCGGGATTGGGAGCGGTTATCTGATATTTATGATCGGATGAATTACTGTCCATTAGGTTCAGGTGCGCTGGCCGGAACCACCTATCCTTTGGATCGTGATCATACTGCTCAGGAATTAGGATTTGCAGGTGTCACCAGAAACAGTATGGATTCTGTGGCGGATCGGGATTATGTGATTGAACTGCTGTCTGCTCTTGCTACTATTATGATGCATTTGAGCCGTTTTTCCGAGGAGATCATCATCTGGAATACAAATGAATACCGTTTTGTTGAAATAGATGATGCTTATAGTACCGGCAGCAGCATTATGCCGCAGAAGAAAAATCCGGATATTGCAGAGTTGGTACGGGGGAAGACCGGACGTGTCTATGGTGCCCTGATGTCGATTCTGACAACCATGAAAGGACTTCCATTGGCATATAATAAAGATATGCAGGAAGATAAAGAACTGACCTTTGATGCGATTGATACCGTAAAGGGCTGTCTGGCGTTATTTGACGGGATGATGAAGACAATGGTGTTTAATCAGAATGCGATGGCGCAAAGTGCTCAGGATGGTTTTACTAATGCCACAGATGCGGCAGATTACCTGGTAAACCATGGAGTACCTTTCCGAGATGCCCATGGTGTGATCGGACGGTTGGTATTGTATTGTATTGACAAGAACCAGTCCCTCGATGATTTGACCCTGGGGGAATTTAAGCAGTTCAGTCCGGTTTTTGAAGAGGATATCTTCGAGGCGATCAGCCTTAAGACTTGTGTACAAAAGCGAATTACCACCGGTGCACCTGGACCGGAAGAGATGAAGAAAGTAGTTGCTTCTAATAAGGAATATTTAAGCAGATAGTTATAAAGACAATAATCAAAGACATAAAGAAGAAGAGAAGGAGAAACAAAAATGAGTGAAAAATTAAGAGTTGGAATTCTTGGTGCAACCGGTATGGTAGGACAGCGATTCATTTCTTTGTTAGAGAACCATCCCTGGTTTGAAGTGGTGACTGTGGCTGCGAGCCCAAGAAGTGCCGGTAAAACATATGAAGAAGCAGTGAGCGGTCGTTGGAAAATGAAAACCCCAATGCCGGAAGCAGTTAAAAAACTGGCTGTCATGAATGTCAATGAGGTAGAAGAGGTTGCTGCCGGTGTGGATTTTGTATTCTCCGCAGTGGATATGTCAAAAGACGAAATCAAAGTAATCGAAGAAGCTTATGCAAAAACCGAGACACCCGTAGTATCCAACAACAGTGCCCATAGATGGACACCAGATGTGCCAATGGTAGTGCCGGAGATAAATCCGGAACATTTTAAAGTGATAGAATTTCAGAAGAAACGCCTTGGAACTACAAAAGGTTTCGTAGCAGTAAAGCCAAACTGCTCCATCCAGAGTTACGCGCCGGTTCTGACTGCGTGGAAAGAGTTTGAGCCATATGAAGTAGTGGCAACCACATATCAGGCGATTTCCGGTGCCGGTAAGACCTTCCAGGATTGGCCGGAGATGGTTGAGAACATCATTCCTTACATCGGTGGAGAAGAAGAAAAGAGTGAAATGGAACCGCTGAGACTGTGGGGTAAGATCGAAGATGGTATAATTAAGCCGGCGGAATCACCGGTAATTACCTGTCAGTGTATCCGTGTTCCGGTATTAAACGGTCATACAGCGGCAGTATTTGTGAAATTCCATAAGCAGCCAACGAAGGAAGAACTGATTGACCGTCTGGTGAACTTCAAAGGAATACCGCAGGAATTAAACCTTCCAAGTGCACCAAAACAGTTTATCCAGTATCTGGAGGAGGATAACCGTCCGCAGGTATCTGCTGATGTGGATTACGAAAATGGTATGGGTGTATCAGTAGGAAGAATTCGCGAAGATAAAGTTTATGATTATAAATTTGTGGGATTGTCACACAATACCGTTCGTGGAGCAGCCGGTGGGGCCGTATTATGTGCCGAAACGCTGAAAGCACAAGGATATATTCAGCCGAAATAGAATTATCTTACAAAAGATAATAATGAAAGTTGGAGAATATGACAAAATCTTTATACATTGCTGAGAAACCAAGTGTAGCTCAGGAGTTTGCAAAAGCATTAAAAATGAATACCCGCAGGAATGACGGGTATCTGGAATCTGAGGAAGCGGTGGTAACCTGGTGCGTCGGACATCTGGTTACCATGAGCTACCCGGAAAAATATGATGAGAAATTCAAAAGGTGGAGTTTGAATACCCTGCCTTTTTTGCCATCTGAGTTTAAGTACGAGGTGATTCCGGCAGTTCAGAAACAGTTTCAGATTGTCAGTGGACTGTTAAACCGGGAGGATGTTGGGACTATTTATGTCTGTACAGACTCCGGGCGAGAGGGAGAATATATCTATCGTCTGGTGGAGATGATGGCAGATGTCAGAGGAAAGAACAGAAAGAGAGTCTGGATTGATTCCCAGACCGAAGATGAAATTCTGCGTGGAATCCGGGAAGCTAAAGATTTAAATGATTATGATAATCTGGCGGCATCAGCATACCTGCGGGCCAAGGAAGACTATCTGATGGGGATTAATTTTTCAAGGCTCTTATCTTTAAAATACGGTAACAGTGTAGCTAACTATCTTGGGAACAAGTATCAGGTGATTTCAGTAGGACGTGTAATGACTTGTGTACTGGGGATGGTAGTGCGAAGAGAGCGGGAAGTCCGTGAATTTGTGAAAACTCCATTTTACCGGGTGCTGGCTAAAGCAGATTTAACAGGAAAGTTCTTTGAAGTGGAATGGAAGGTGAACCCGAAAAGTAAGTATTTTGAATCGCCCCGGTTATACAAAGAGAATGGGTTTAAAGAAAAAAAGGATGCCCGGGAATTAATTGCATACATGACAGAAAAGGAGCCTGTTATTGGCACAGTGGACCGCGTGGAAAAGAAGAAAGAAAAGAAGAATCCACCGCTGTTGTTTAATCTGGCAGAGCTTCAAAATGATTGTGCCAGACTTTTGAAAATCAGTCCCGATGAGACGCTGCGTATTGTTCAGGAGATGTATGAGAAAAAATTGGTTACCTATCCGCGGACGGACGCCAGAGTGTTATCCTCTGCAGTCACCAGGGAAATCGGCAAAAACCTGCATGGATTAAAGAATTATATCCATGGTCAGGTATATGTGGAAGAGATCTTGAATACCGGCAGTTACAAAGGACTTGCTAAAACCCGTTATGTGAATGATAGTCAGATTACAGACCATTATGCGATTATTCCTACGGGGCAGGGGTTATCTGCGCTTAATTCGGTGCCTGATGTGTCAAAAAAGGTTTATGAGATGATCGTAAGGCGTTTCTTGAGCATTTTCTATCCGCCGGCAGAATATCAAAAGATGAATATTACCTTGCTGATAAAGACTGAAACCATGACGGCTAATTTTCGGGTGTTAACTGCTTCCGGGTATTTGAAGGTAACGGACTTGTCTTTTGTGAAAAAGAAAGAGACGGATAATAAAGGGGAGAACCTTCAAAATGATCCGGAGTTTATGGAAAATTTGATGAAGGTTCGTAAGAATCAGAAATTGGCGGTGGGGGATTTTGAAATTAAAGAGGGTGAAACTTCTCCTCCTAAGCGTTATAATTCAGGGACCATTATTCTGGCGATGGAGAATGCCGGGCAGTTAATCGAAGATGAAGAACTGCGGGCTCAGATAAAGGGGAGCGGAATCGGTACTAGTGCTACTCGGGCAGAGATATTAAAAAAATTGGTGGCAATTAAATATATAGCATTGAATAAAAAAACACAGATTATAACGCCATCACTATTAGGGGAGATGATATTTGATGTTGTGAATAGCTCAATTCGTTCGCTTTTGAATCCAGAGCTTACGGCCAGCTGGGAGAAAGGGCTTACCTATGTAGCAGAAGGAAATATTACTTCCGATGAGTATATGGAGAAGCTGGAGAATTTTATCAAAAGCAGGACGCAGGGGGTTCTGGGACTTAATAATCAAAGTCAGTTGCGGGCAGGGTATGATCTTGTGGCGCAGAATTATAAAAAAGCAAAATCTTGACATTTGCAAAATCAATAAGATAGAATATATCATAAAAAAATATTATCAAAGGAGTATTATGGAAGGAAACATTAATAATAAAATTCAGAAACTAGTAGATAAAGGTGTAATAGTAATTGACCCAAGACAAACTTTTGTTGCCCCTGAAGTAAATCTTGATAGAATTTTTAAGGGCAGTACTCTCTTTCCGGGTACTCGCTTAACTGGGGATAGAACCCTTGTAGGGTCATTTGCGAAAATAGGAACAGAAGGTCCTGCTGTACTTCATGATTCAATTATTGGTTCCGGTGCGGAAGTTGCAAGTGGTTTTCTTTCTGAAGCGACCTTATTATCGGGTGCGCGGGCAGGGGCTAATTCTCATTTTCGAGCCGGAACGCTTCTTGAAGAAGAGGCGTCCACAGCTCATTGCGTTGGACTTAAACAATCAATACTGATGTATAGTGTTACATTGGGGTCGTTGATTAATTTTTGTGATGTACTAATTTCAGGTGGACGTTCTCGTTCTGATCATACGGAGGTTGGCAGCGGTTTTATTCATTTCAATTTCACACCTTGGGGGGAAAGTGGTGATAAGGCTACTCCATCGCTAATTGGGAATGTTACAAAGGGTGTATTCATGGATCAGGAAAGGATTTTCCTTGGAGGATTATCAGGCATAGTCGGTCCGTGTTCGGTCGGCTTTGGAGCAATGACTGTTGCCGGTCAAGTTATTAGGGAGTCTGTGATGGAGTCAACTATGCACTCAGAGGTTGGCCGCGAAATTGATAAAAGTTTTTCTCATTCTAAAGCTCGATTTTCAAATAAACGTTTAGAGCAGATTCGTGAGATGAATATTGAGTTTATTTCACAATTGTATGCGCTTAAAGGATGGTATTCACAAATCAGGCTGAAACGAAGTTGTTTTCAAGAAGACTCGGAGTTATCGCTTGTTTTATCCGGTGCAATTGAAACAATTCAAATTTGTATACATGAACGAGTTAAGAGATATAACAGTTTTGCAGCAGAATGGTCATTGCCTTTAATTGATGAACAATGCTTGAACAAAAATTTAACAAACACGGAGTTTGCTCTGAATTGGAAACTGGATGTGAATTATGACAAATGGATCAAGGGGCTTACTGATAGGGAAAAACAAGATCTTCATTATTGGCTTATTAATAGTGTAAAAGAACTAAAAAACACTCTGTGAGAATGCTGTCCAGAATCTTAAAAGCTATTAGTTGCGGTTTCGAACTATAGAAAAATTGTTGTCTAACATTTAGGGTATCTTTTGTTTATATACGAAAGAAAAAATAACGGATTGCAGTTAACAGCAGCAGGTGCATGGGGTAAAACAGATAAAAGAAATATTTCAGGGAAATTCCCCGTTTGCCGTTGTACATGTTGATGGGGATGAAACCCAGGCATGCAGGGGCCTCCCAGAAGAGGCAGACGCATCCGGCTAAGGTTTGTAATCCTGGTTGGTAGCGGAAGAAGTATAGGGCACTGATCAGTAGGATGCCCCAATAGCTGTAGTCTGTTTTGAGGATATAAGCGAGGCTCATACCCAGGATTGCGATAAGCGTTTGCAGCATTACGTTATTTTGGGCGATATCCATGAGCCAGACGACACAGAAGCCGATGAAAAGAGTGCAGAAGACATTTTGGGATTGCCAATCCCAGATGGAATCGTGGACTGCCAGGTCAAAGGGGAGTTCTGATACCAATGCGAATAGAAATAGGCGGATGGCATAATTCTTTTTGTTGGAGGTATGCATGTAACCCTGGATCAGTAAGAAGCAGAAGATGGGAAAGGCGCTGCGGCCGATAAAGCGCAGGACTTGGTAAAAGATGTAAACTTTATAAGGAAAGGTTCCGGGGGTTATGGGGGCATTGGGGAGTAAGTAGCCGTGATATAAAAAGGCAGCACCAAAGTGGTCAATAAACATTATGATGATTGCGATTATCTTTAGTGTACTACCGGACAGAATCCGAAAATCTTTGGTTCTGATTATTGATGAATTGGAAAATTCCATAAAGCCCTCCAGGAGTGTGAAAGATTTATTTGCATGTTGGATTAAATGCTGTAAACGGCATTTCGCGCCTGCAATTCTCGGGATTTTCAGGCATAAAAGCCTGAAAACACCTCGCGGAATAGTTGAGGAGTGAACAGCAACATTCATTATACCATATTTGGATAAGAAGTGTATTTTTTTCTGGACTATTTTGTAACTTTGTGAGAAAATAATACGAGAATGTAGATATATGATTGAAAGGAGTATTACAATGATTTATTCACATGAAGTAGAAATGATGTGTCCCGTTGGACAGGGCGTTAATCACGGAGCTGCTCCGATTCCGGAAGAAGCTAAATGGGTGAAGTCAAAAGAGATTAGCGACATTTCCGGACTGACACATGGTATTGGTTGGTGTGCGCCACAGCAGGGAGCTTGTAAGCTTACCCTTAACGTTAAGGAAGGTATTATCCAGGAGGCGTTGATTGAGACCATCGGGTGCTCAGGAATGACTCATTCCGCGGCTATGGCATCTGAGATTCTGCCGGGAAGGACTTTGCTGGAAGCTCTTAATACTGATTTGGTATGTGATGCTATTAATACGGCTATGAGAGAGTTGTTCCTGCAGATTGTTTACGGACGTACGCAGAGTGCTTTCTCAGAAGATGGACTGCCGGTAGGCGCAGGTCTGGAAGACTTGGGTAAAGGCTTGAGATCTCAGGTTGGAACCATGTATGGAACATTGAAAAAAGGTCCTCGTTATCTGGAAATGGCAGAAGGATATGTAACAGGAATCGCCCTTGATGAAGAAGATTTAATTATTGGATATCAGTTTGTAAGCCTTGGCAAAATGACTGACTTTATCAAAAAAGGCGACGATCCTACAACTGCATGGGAAAAAGCAAAAGGTCAGTATGGCCGTGTAGATGATGCAGTGAAAATTGTTGATCCGAGAGCTGAGTAAAACGAGGAGGAAGAAAAAATGGCTTTATTTGAATCATATGAAAGAAGAATAGATAAAATTAACAGTGTATTAAACAGTTATGGTATCGCTTCTATCGAAGAGGCAGAGAAGATTACCAAAGATGCTGGTTTAAACGTATACGATCAGGTTAAAGGAATCCAGCCAATCTGTTTTGAGAATGCATGTTGGGCATACATAGTAGGTGCTGCAATTGCACTTAAAAAGGGATGTACAAAGGCTGCAGATGCGGCAGCAGCAATCGGTGAAGGTCTTCAGGCTTTCTGTATTCCGGGATCTGTAGCGGATCAGCGTAAAGTTGGTCTTGGCCATGGTAACCTTGGCAAGATGCTTCTGGAAGAAGAGACGAAATGTTTTGCATTTCTTGCCGGACATGAGTCTTTTGCAGCAGCCGAAGGTGCTATCGGCATTGCAGAAAAAGCTAACAAAGTTCGTAAAGAGCCACTTCGTGTTATCTTAAACGGGCTTGGCAAAGATGCTGCACAGGTTATTGCAAGAATCAACGGATTTACTTTTGTTGAAACTGAGATGGATTATTATACAGGCGAAGTTAAAGAAGTATTTAGAAAATCTTACTCTACCGGGCTTCGTGCTAAAGTTAACTGCTATGGTGCTAATGATGTAACAGAAGGTGTTGCGATCATGCATAAAGAAGGCGTAGATGTATCTATCACGGGTAACTCTACTAATCCTACCCGCTTCCAGCATCCAGTTGCAGGTACTTACAAGAAAGAATGCATGGAACAAGGTAAACAGTACTTCTCTGTTGCTTCCGGCGGTGGTACAGGCCGTACATTGCATCCGGATAACATGGCTGCAGGACCTGCTTCCTATGGTATGACTGACACAATGGGACGTATGCACTCTGACGCACAGTTCGCTGGATCTTCATCCGTACCGGCTCACGTTGAGATGATGGGATTGATCGGCGCAGGCAACAACCCGATGGTTGGAATGACTGTAGCGGTTGCAGTTGCTATCGAGGAATGTATGGCAGGGAAATAGTTTTGCTGAGACTTTGTGAGACGTTTTGAAGATTGCTGAGAATTGTTATGTAGCTTACAAAAAAGTAAAATAATAAAATGATTAAGACTGCATCAGCTTCATGGTTGGTGCAGTTTTGATATCTTTAGAAATGAAA
>Ga0153928_1000188_pt1 | contig 31901 bp, 24 predicted proteins | sample TSNJ012MetaG_FD_106656 | JGI IMG/M metagenome (GOLD analysis project Ga0153928, IMG submission 106656) | Attine ant fungus gardens microbial communities from New Jersey, USA - TSNJ012 MetaG | ecosystem: Host-associated > Fungi > Mycelium > Unclassified | place: USA: New Jersey, Wharton State...
AGACAGTGCGGGCTTGCGAACCACTGCTGGCGCGCGCACAACGGCTCGTCTTCGTAAGCATCGGTGGGCTGGACGCTGCAGCTGCGCGCGAACGCGATCAGCTTTCGAGCATGTTTGCAAAGCAAGGTGTATCCGCCGAACTGCAGAACTTGCGGCGCGATGGTCGTGTACCGGAAGCGCTCGCGCGCGCGGCCAGCGAACTCGATGCGACCTTGGTTGTGATGGGCGCTTACGGTCGATGGCGGCTACGCCAACTCGTTCTCGGCAGCTGTACCGAAGATTTGCTCCGTTGCATCGAGCGGCCCATCTTGTTGATGCATTGAGGCCTGGGGGTCGTAAGCGAATGCGAATGTCCGTTTATGGTCATTTAGCGGAAGTCGCACATTTCATTCGATTTACCTCGTCGGTGCGGGCCACGATCGAGGGTGGAATCGCCAGGCCGAGCGCCCTCGCGGTCTTCCCGTCGAATCTCGACGCGGACTGCGTCAATCTGAATCTCGCGGCCTTGGCCGGGCCGCCTGTCCTCGGCATGCGCAACATCGACAAAGTGACGGCAGTCCTCCGCTCTGGTACAGGTTGGGGCGAGGCGGCAGGCGTCATTTTCCGGCAGGGAGGTCGCAGTTGTTTACGTGCGTTGCGGATGGCGAGGCCGACGCGGGCGCGGCGGGCTGTCTTTGCTGCCAACCGATAGTTCGATCCGCGGATCGACGGATCACGCGAGAGCTTTCTCGCCGCGGTATGCTCGCAGGCGCAGCCTGCGCGCTCGCTGGCCTCGGTTTCGCGCCCAGGGCGAGCGCGCAGGCGACACCGGCTGCGCCGCCGACCATTATCACTAACTTCCAGCTGTTCGACGGCAAATCCCTCGGTTTGCGCGGCGGCCAGAGCCTGCGGATCGAGGACGGACGGATCAAGCAGGTCGCGGGGGCCGGGCAGGGCGCGCCTGAGGGCGCGCGGTTGATCGATTGCGGCGGGCGCGTGCTGATGCCTGGCCTGATCGACGCGCACTGGCACGTGATGTTCGCCAGCCTGAGCCCGGTGCAGCTGCTGACGGCCGACATCGGCTTCGTCTTCCTTTCCGCCAGCGCCCAGGCCGAGCGGACTCTGATGCGGGGCTTCACGACCGTGCGGGATCTGGGCGGACCCTCCTTCCCGCTGAAGAAGGCGATCGATTCCGGGCTGGCCGTCGGTCCTCGCATCTATCCGTGCGGGGCGGTGATCACGACGACCGGCGGCCACGGCGACATGCGCATGAATTCGGATGTTCCGAGAAGCCCCGGCGGCCCTCAGAGCCAACTCGAAAGCATGGGAGCCGCTGCCATCGCCGACAGCGCCGACGAGGTGCGTCTGCGCGTGCGCGAGCAGCTGTTCCTTGGGGCCTCGCAGATCAAGATGATTGGCGGCGGCGGGGTCGCCTCGCCGCGTACGAGCCTGGACATGGTGACCTTCACCGTCCCGGAGCTGCGCGCCCGCGTCGAAGCGGCCGCCGATCGCAACACCTACGTCGCGGTGCACGCCTATCCTCCAGCCGCCATCCAGCGGGCGATCGATGCCGGAGCCCAGTGCATCGAGCACGGTCACCTGATGGACGAGGCGACCGCGAAGCTGATGGCGGACAAGGGCGTGTGGCTTAGCACCCAGCCGTTCATCGACGAGACCGACAACGCGCCGATGACCGGCCAAAGCCGCATCAACCTGCTGCAGGTGCTGGCCGGAACTCCCACCATGTACGGATACGCTAAGAAGTACGGGATCAAGACGGCGTGGGGGAGCGATCTGCTGTTCTCATCTGAAGTCACCGAGCGGCAGGGGGTGCTGCTGACCCATATGTCGCGCTGGTACAGCAACGCCGAGGCTCTCAGGATGGCAACGGCCGGCAACGCCGAGCTGCTGGCGCTGGCGGGTCCGCGCGATCCCTACCCTGGAAAGCTCGGGGTTATCGAGGACGGCGCCTACGCCGACCTGCTCGTGGTGGCGGGCGATCCGCTCCAGGACCTCAATTTGCTCGCCGAACCGGACAAGAACCTCGTCGTCATAATGAAGGACGGCAGGATCCACAAGGACGCTCGCGCTGGCGCAGCGCCGACAATGGGCAGTGTCATCGAATAAAAAAACAATGCACCCAAAAAACGGCTGGGGCCGCATCAGAGCCGGCGGCTGGCGAAAAAGGTATCGATGACGCGTTGTTCCTTGGTTTCTATCTTGTGCGGTCCGTCGAATTGATAGTCGCCGCCCGCGGCTTCAGCCGTTGTACTGGACACAAGGACGCACCCCGCTTTGCTTGCGCTTTCAACGCGTGACGCGATGTTCACCGTGTCGCCCCACACATCATAGGCAAATCGACGCGTACCAATAACGCCGGCCATCACCGGCCCGGTGTGGACACCGACTCGGATCGGAAATGGAACCGGCAGCTGCAGTCGCAATCGTTCAGCGGCGCCGACCAAGTCCAACGCAAGCTTCACCGCTACGCGCGCGTGGCCCGGCCGGGCCGTTGGCACGCCGACGACGGCCATGTAGTTGTCGCCGATGGTCTTGATCTTTTCGACGCCCACGTCTTCGCCGACCTTGTCGAACTCGCTGAATAAGCGATTGAGACAGCCGACGATCTCGTAGGGCTTCATCCTGGCGGTGATACGGCCAAAGCCGACCACGTCGGCAAAAATCACCGTGGCTTCGCCGAAATAATCGGCGATATTGTTTGCACCATTCCGCAGACGCGCCGCGATTTCAGACGGCAGAACGTTTTGCAGCAGGCTCTCGGAGCGCGCCTTATCCTGTTCGATGCGCGCAAGATATTCATTTTCCAGCGCCCGCAGCGAATTCTTGCGCAAAGCGGCGGTCACGCGCGCACGCAGGATTGTCGGGTTGAACGGTTTGGGTAGATAATCATCGGCACCAAGTTCAATGCACTGGCTAATCTTCTCTATATCGGTGTCGGCGCTGATCATCACTACCGGAATATCACGCGTGTCGGGATTGTCCTTGATGGCCTTCAGCACCTCATCGCCATTCATGCCCGGCATCATCATATCGAGGAGAACGAGATTAAATGGTTTCGACTGAAGAAAAACGAGTGCTTCAGCCCCGTTTGTCGCCGTCGTCAGATTGGAATAGCCCTCGCGCTCCAATCGACGTGTCAGCGTGTAGCGATTGTCGTCGTTGTCGTCGACGACGAGCAGCGCCGGCCCGACGGCACTCACGATCCGGCCCTCGCGACAAGTTGTTTGATTTTTCCGAGGAGGCGCGGCAGCTCCACGGGCTTCGTATCGTAGTCGTCACAGCCTGCCGCTAAGGCCTTCTCCCGGTCGCCCGCCATGGCATTGGCGGTAAGGGCGATCACCGGAATGTGCTTGGTGTCGGCGGCGGCCTTGATTTCACGGGTTGCCTGCCAACCGTCGAGCACCGGCAGGCTCAGGTCCATCAGGATCACGTCGGGCCGCTCGCTCGACGCCATTGCGATCCCTTGCGCACCGTCGATGGCGACGACGACCGTGTGGCCGGCTCTGGTCAGACGGTTCTTCAGCATGAAGATGTTGTCTTCATTGTCTTCGACGTACAGAATTTTCATTTAAGTCCCTGCCGGCGGTACGCTGCGCGGCCGCTCCACGAGTTTGGCCAGCACGCTGCGCACCTCGCGCAGCATGTCGTCACGATCGGTTTTCTGAATGATGCGGTCGACGCCGCCGTTAAGACGCCTGCGATCCGCGTCCGTGAGATCCTTGGCGGTTACGACCACAACGGGGATATCGCGCCATTCGGCCTTGCGACGCATCTCCTCCAGGAACTCGAAACCGTCCATCTCCGGCATCATCAAGTCGAGGATAAGCACATCAGGTCGCGCTTCACTCAATTTCGTCAGCGCGTCGCGGCCGTCGATCGCCTCCGTCACCGTCCAGCCCTGCTGTTCAAGGGCCGCGCGTATCTGCCGCCGTCCAAGATCATCGTCATCGACGATAAGAAGAGGACGGCCGGTGGAGCCACACAGCCCGCGCAGCACATCCATAAGCTTTTGCCGATCGACCGGTTTTACCAGATACTCGGTTGCGCCAAGCGCATAGCCGCGATTTTTCTCATCCACGATGGTCATCAGAACGACGGGCAGGTCGACCAAATCCGGATCGCCCTTGATCGCGGCGAGTACAGTCCAGCCGTCGAGATCAGGCATCATGATGTCCAGCGTGACGGCGGCCGGATGCAGCTCTCGCGCCATGCGCAGTCCCTCTTTGCCCCCGTCGGCTTTAGCCACCGAAAAGCCTTCGCGTTCAAGAAAGCGGCCGACCACGTCGCGTACCGTTACGTCGTCATCGATGATCAGGATCAGCGGCGCATCGCTCGGCCCGGTCCTGACGCTTGCTGCCGCAGAAGTCTGCTGAAGGGCCGGCAGCACGTCGCCGGCGCCGGCCGCCGGCAAGCGGATCGTGAAGCTTGAGCCCCGGCCAAGCTCGCTTTTGACAGTAATATCGCCGTCCATGAGCTGGCAGAACCGACGGCTGATCGCCAGCCCAAGCCCGGTCCCGCCATATTTGCGCGTCGTTGAGGAATCGGCCTGAGAAAATTCCTGGAAAAGCTTGCCCACCTGCTCCGGCGTCATGCCGATGCCGGTATCGCTGACCGCCATTGTGATCCAATCGCGTCCGGCTTCCCGATGACGCTGCGCGTTGATTGTGACGGTGCCGCCCTCGGTGAACTTGTTGGCGTTGCTCAGCAGGTTGAGCAGTGCCTGCCTGACCCGTGTCTGGTCGGCCTGCATGACTCCGATTTCCGGCTTGCAGTTGACCACCAGCCGGTTGTTGTTCTTGGCCGCCAGCGTTTCGATGGTTTTGACGGCGTCATTGACCAAAGGAGCGATAGCGAACTCCTCGATATGGATCTCCATCTTGCCAGCCTCGACCTTCGACAGATCGAGAATATCATTGATCAATCCGAGGAGATGCCGCGCGGCGCGCAGCACCCGGTCGAGCGGCTCGATTTCGTCTTCCCGCTTGAGGTCGCTGGCGTCTTCGCGCAGCATCTCGGTGACGCCGATGATGGCGTTGAGCGGCGTGCGAAGCTCGTGGCTCATGTTGGCGAGGAATTGCGACTTGTGCTTGCTCGCCTCGGCGAGCTCACGACCCTTCTCTTCGATTTCGCGGAACAGGCGCGCGTTCTGGATCGCCAGCACCGACTGATTGCCGAAGGTTTGCAGCAGGTCGACCGCGGCCCGCGGGAACGCGCCGGGCTCTTTGCGCCGTACCACCAGCGCGCCGACGATCCGGTCGGGACCGAGCAGCGGGACCACAAGGAGCGCGCGGTAGCCGGCGCCGAGGATGATGTCGTTGATCGCGGAGGCGGGAGCCGCGCGCAGATCGGCAATCTGGATCGGCTCGCGCCGTCGCGCCGCCTCGCCGATGTTGAAGTCGCTGACGCCGATACGGCGGTCGCTGATCGCCGCGATCATCGCCTCGCTCATGCCGTAGGTGGCGCGCAGACGGAACTCCCCGCGGTTCTCGTCGAAAACGTAGATCGCGCCGGCATCGGTCGCCGACAGCTCGACCGCCTTGGTGACGATGGTGCGCAGCACGGTTTCCACGTCGAGGGTGGAATTGACCGCTTGGCCGACTTCGCCCAGCGCGCGCAGCTCCCCGACCGAGCGCGCCAGCTCGCTGGTGCGTGCGCGCAGCTCGTTTAATAGCCGAACGTTCTCGATTGCGATGACGGCTTGATTGGCGAAGTTTACAACGACTGCGATCTGCTTATCGGTGAAGGTAAGAACCTCCTGACGATAAATGGCGATCACGCCGAGCACCTCGTTTTCCTTCAGCATCGGCACTGCCAGAAAGGTACGAGCGCTCGCAAGCTCGACCAACATGACGACACCGGGATCACGCTCTTTATAGGCTGGAGAGTCCGTCAGGTCCGCGATCTGAACAACCTCCTTCGCCGTGACCATGCGCCTGAACGGATGTTGCGGTGTCGGACGCATCAATGGCTCGCGTCGGGCCATTGCCTCCGCAAATGCCGGTGGTGCGTTGTGGATTGCGCCGATGCGAAATGCTCTATCTTCGTAAAGCTGCAACACTCCAAATTCCGCATGGCAGATACGCGTTGCGTTCTCAAGCATGGACTGGAATACCGGTGCCAGCTCGCCGGGCGATGAACTGATGACGCGCAGTACCTCCGAGGTCGCGGTTTGCTGCTCCAGCGATTCGCTCAACTCGCGCGTGCGTTGCTGCTCGGCCTCAAAAAGCCGCACATTCTCGATCGCGATGACCGCCTGGTCGGCGAAGGTTTCAGCGAGCGCGATCTCTTTCTCGGTGAACGGCTCCACAACGGTGCGCTGGAGGAGCAAAACCCCGATGGGCCTGCCTTCGCGCTGCAACGGGACACCGAGGCTAGTGCGTATGCTGCCGGATCGCGATCTGTTCGCGAGCTCGGGGCTCGGATCAGCTTGTGAGTCGTCGATGTGAACGGATTTCCCTTCAAGTACGACCCTGCCGACGATCGAGCTTCGGTCCGCCTTGACCGGCTCGCGTTCCATGCGGGCCTTATGCTCCGGCGAAAAACCTCGGCTCGCGACATGGTAGTAAAGGCCATCCCTCGCTAGACGGATTGACGCCCGACCTGAGCGGCATAGCTGCGTCGCCGACTCGACCAGAGTGTCGAGCACAGTCTGAAGATCGAATGTCGAGCGGCTGATGACCTTGAGCACGTCGGCGGTGGCGGTTTGCTGTTGCAAGGATTCGCGCAATTCGTTCAACAGACGCGCGTTCTTGACCGCGATGACGGCCTGGCTTGCAAAGCTCTTGACCAGCTCGATCTGCTTGTCGCTGAAGGGTTGAACGTCCGGGCGATAGATCGTGATGGCACCGACGAGATCCTTGTCACTGCGCATTGGAACGCCGAGCAGGGTCCGCGCCCCTGCCAGCTCGACCAGGGCGAGCATGCGAGGATCGCGATCGCGATAAGCCGACTCGTCTTTCAGGTCGGGAAGGTGAACGACGTCCATGCTCCTTACGAGCTGCCTCAGGGGAGTGCCGGGATGCACTCCACTCCATGACCACTGGCCCGCCTGCCGCCATTCGCGATAAGCCTCCGGCGGGTTATGTTGGGCAATAAGCTGAAAGGTGTTCTGCTCGTAGAGGAACACGTTACCGAATCTCGCGTCGCATATGCGAGTGGCATTCTCAAGAATCGCATTGAATACGGGAGCCAGTTCACCCGGAGAGCTGCTGATGATTTTCAGCACCTCGGATGTCGCCGTCTGCTGCTCCAGCGACTCGGTCAGATCGTCGGTGCGTTGACGCAGCTCGTTGAGCAGGCGCGCGTTCTCGATGGCGATGACAGCCTGGGCGGCGAAATTTTCGATCAGCGCGATCTCCTTGTCGGAGAACGGCCGCACCTCGGTGCGATTGCACGAGATCATGCCCAGCAGTGCCCCGTTCTGGAACAACGGGACGAGAAGGTTGGTGCGCACCCCGCCGCGCGCGGAAACGACTCGCGCTGTCTGGGCAGTCACGAGCGTCAGGTCGGGGACGTGCACATGGTTGCCGGCGAAGAGCGGCGCCTGATGTGGGGCCATGTCGATCCCGGCGCGCAGATATTCGACCACGTCCTTCGGGTAGCCATGCACTACGGCCGCCTTCATCTTGCCGCCGTCATAGAGAAAGAGGGTTCCGCGCTCGGCGCCGCACAGCGCATGGGCCTTGTCGAGGATCGCCTCAAACACCGGCGTGAGATCGCCGGGCGAGGAATTGATGACCCCCAAGACCTCGGCGGTCGCGGTCTGCCGCTCGAGCGATTCGGTCAAGTCGTCGGTGCGCTGGCGCAATTCGTTAAGCAGCCGCGCGTTCTCGATGGCGATAACGGCCTGGGCAGCAAAATTCGCGACCAGATGGGCTTGCTTGTCAGTGAAGGGACGAACTTCTTGACGGTAGATGACAATGGCGCCGATCAGCTCGTCCTCCTTGAGCATCGGAACGGCGATATGAGACCGCGCACCCCCCAACCTGGCTGCCGCGCTCGGCACCGGTTCAGCGGAATCATCGGCTCTCCGCACCACTTTTCTTGTCCGCCACAATCGATCAAGTGGGCTTCCGGTGGGCGGCTGAAAAGCTCCGCGCCGTTGCACGTATTCGAGAAGGGCAGGCGGATAGTTTCGTTGTGCCACGTTACGGAACGCACCTCCCTCGCAAAGGAACAGCGCGCCGAAACTGGCCTCGCAGAGGCGCACCGCGTTCTCCATGATGGTCTCGAACACCGGCTGTAATTCGCCAGGCGAGCCGGAGACGACGCTCAATACTTCCGAGGTCGCGGTCTGCTGCTCCAGCGATTCGCGCAATTCGCTGAGCAGCCGCGCGTTCTCGATGGCGATGACGGCCTGCTTTGCGAAGTTTTCAACGAGCGCGATCTGCTTATCTGAGAACGGCCGAACGACAGTGCGATAGATTACGATGACGCCAATCGCTTTCTCGTCCGCGATCATCGGAACCATTAGGACGGTGCGCAACTCGCCAAGCTCGACTGCGGCGACTGTTGCTTGGCCGCCGGCGGCGTAGCCCGAAGTTTGGCTCATATCGGCAATCTGAATAGGCTTCTTCTGTTCCATTGTCTGGGCAGGTGCGCTATCGGGCGGCGGCCGCCATGGCCCGCGGTCACGCCAAAACTGTGCATACTCCGGACGCCCGCCGCGGATGGCTGCGACAGACAAAGCGCTCGCGTCGGCGCGCAACACATGTCCCGTGTCGGCTTCACAGAGCCGTAGTGCGTTCGCGAGGATGGTATCGAAGACGGGCTGCAATTCGCCCGGTGAACTACTGATGACGCGCAGTACCTCCGAGGTCGCAGTTTGCTGTTCCAGCGACTCGCTCAGCTCGCGCGTGCGTTGCTGCTCAGCCTCAAAAAGTCGCACGTTCTCAATCGCGATGACGGCCTGGTCGGCGAAGGTTTCGGCGAGCGCGATCTCTTTCTCGGTGAACGGTTCCACGACGGTGCGCTGGAGGAGCAAAACCCCGATGGGGTTGCCTTCGCGCCGCAACGGGACACCGAGCATGGTGCGTATGTTGCCGGATCGCGATCTGCTCGCGAGCTCGGGGTTCGGATCGGCTTGCGAGTCGACGATGTGAACGGACTTCCCTGCAAGCACGACCCTGCCGACGGTCGAGCCTTGGTCTACTTTGACCGGCTCGCGTTCCATGCGGGCCTTGTGCTCCGGCGAAAGACCTCGGCTGGCGACATGGTAGTAAAGGCCCTCCTTGGCCAGCCGGATTACCGCCCAATCGGAGCGGCATAGCTGGGTCGCCGACTCGACCAGGGTGTCGAGCACGGCCTGAATATCGAACGTCGAGCGGCTGATGACCTTGAGTACGTCGGCGGTGGCGGTTTGCTGTTGCAGCGACTCGCGCAGCTCGTTGAGTAGCCGCGCATTCCCGACGGCGATCACGGCCTGCGCGGCGAAGGTCTGCACCAGTTCTATTTGCCTGTCGGTGAACGGCCGCACTTCCTGGCGGAAGATGATGATCACGCCGACCAGCTCGCTCTTCTTGACCAAGGGGACGCCGATGACCGTCCGGGCCCCGGCGAGCTGCGCGATCTTGGCGCCGGTAAAGCCGGAAGCCGCGTCGGCGTAGCCGGTCTCCTCCCGCACGTCGGCGATCTGCACCAGCCGTTTGGTCAGCATGGCACGCCCAAGCGTCGATTTAGGGCTCGGCCGGATCACCGGGTTGCGACGCCTTTCCTCCACGAACGCCTTGGGCGCCCGGTGCATGGCCACCACACGCAGGGCCTCGCCTTCGGCTCGGTAGAGGACGCCGAACCTCGACTCGGAAAGGCGGGTCGCGTTCGCAAGGATCGTCTCGAATACAGGCTTGAGGTCAGCGGGCGAGCTAGAGATGACTCGCAGCACTTCGGAGGTGGCCGCCTGCTGCTCTCGTGCTTCCGCGAGTTCGCGGGTAAGAGCGCTGACTTGCACTTGCAGATCGGCGACGGTTGAACTGGCCGGGCGCGATTGCGTCGGCGCATTGTTGCGCTTGGGCTTCGTCGTCCCGACGTGCCGTGTTTTCGCTGGTTTACGGCCCATAATTCGACGCCGTCTCGACGAGCCCTCCCATGGGCCGATGACCATACGCTACCACACCATCAGGCACGTTGTGCCTCACGGCAAAATTCGTCGTCAATTGACAGCTATGGGTCATTAGGGGTCATGGGTGCTGGGCCTGCCGGTGGTCCGCTTTTAGCCAATGAGCGGACATTCGCGATCCTGCTCGGATCCTGCGGTGAGCGAGGGCGGTCCAGGCTAAGCTCAGCCGGTTTTGAGCCTGACGCGCTCTCGTAAGCCCAGAACCCCCGCCGTCGGACTTGGAAAGTTCCCGCTAGTCCCCTAGATAGGCCGACCAGGGAAAGCAGGGGGGACGTTTTCTGAGCCTATAGCGAGCCTAAGGAATTTGGGGTATCCCTTAAGTTATTGATTTCATTGGATGGCGGAGTAGCTCAGCTGGTTAGAGCAGCGGAATCATAATCCGTGTGTCGGGGGTTCAAGTCCCTCCTCCGCTACCAACCTGAAGGTCATAAGGAACGCGACCGCGCCGCGGCCGTTCTCGATCAAGACCAAATCGTCGGATGAAGCGGCGGTTCCTACGGCGTGTTGGCTGCATCCTCCTGACACAACGCTGTCAGCAGCCCGCTGCTAGCATCTCGCCCACGCCCGGGAGGTGCCGCATGAGCAATTTGAGCCTCTATCTGCCTGGCATCCTGTTGGCATATTCGGCGTGTTTGCTCGGGCTTGCCAGCCCGGGGCCCAACGTGCTGGCGGTGCTCGGCACGGCGATGGGGGAGGGACGGCGCGCCGGTGTCGCGCTGGCGCTCGGTATCGCAGGGGGCTCGGTGCTGTGGGCGCTGATGACCGCCGCCGGTCTCTCCGCGCTGCTCGCTTCCTACGCGGCTGCGCTGATCGTTATCAAGATTGCCGGCGGACTGTATTTGCTGTGGCTGGCATACAAGGCTTTCCGCGCCGCCGCGTCGGCTCACGCCATCTCCACCACCGTCGATCGGCAACGCAGCCCGCGCGCCTACGCGCTGCGCGGCTTGGCCATCCAGATGACCAACCCCAAGGCGGTGCTGGCCTGGATCGCCATCATGTCGCTCGGGTTGCAGCACGACGCGCCGCTATGGGTGGTCGGCGCGATCGTCGTCGGCACGAGCGCCCTGTCGCTCGCGATCCACTTTTTTTATGCGGTGGCTTTCTCGACGCCCACCATGGTGCGGCTTTACGGACGCGCGCGCCGCCCCATCCAGGCAACGCTCGCCGTGTTCTTCGGCTGTGCCGGCGTCAAGCTGCTGACAAGCCGATAGCGCGGCCACATTCACGACAAAGAGGACCCGCAAAGCGGCGCGGTCCGATCGACCCGGTTGTCTCGGACGCACGGCCTCGGCGGAAGGACCCTTCCGCCGGGGTCATTTCATTTTGGGCGTCGGCAATTTCCGCGCCGCAGCGCGCATGGCCGCGAGGGCGGGTAGGCGCTAAGCTATCTGCGTGGGCGAGGTCCTTGCGGGCGGTAGCCGGGCCTGCGCTACCACCGGGGGAGCACTTTTCACTGCCGAACGAGGAGCCTTGATATGAGCCGGCCGCCGCTTCCGCCCTTCACAGACGAGACCGCCGCACAGAAAGTACGAATGGCCGAAGACGCGTGGAATACGCGAGACCCTGCTCGCGTCGCGCTGGCCTACACGACGGACAGCCGCTGGCGCAATCGCTCGGAGTTTTTTGAGGGTCGTGCCGCCATCGAAGCATTTCTGGCGCGCAAATGGAGCCGCGAGCTTGACTACCGCTTGATCAAGCAAGTCTGGGCATTCCGTGAGAGCCGTATCGCGGTGCGTTTCGCCTACGAATGGCACGACGACACTGGTAACTGGTTTCGCAGCTACGGCAACGAGAACTGGGAATTCGATGAGCACGGCCTGATGCGCAGGCGCATTGCCAGCATCAACGACCTTCCGATCAAGGAAAGCGAGCGGAAATATCATTGGCCGCTCGGCCGCCGTCCCGATGACCATCCAGGTTTGAGCGACCTCGACTTGTAGCTATGGCGCGGAGGGCGAGGGCCGAGTGCACGCTATTTCTCGAAGCAGTGGGGGAATCAACGCATCAATAGCATTCCCGGCGATCGACAAAGGAAATGATATAGGGAGCACAATGGCCGCAGACCCTTTCGTTGCGCAGCGGCAGCATCTGATGGCCGCAATCCGAATCCATGCGCAGCTTGTCGCGCCGGTCACCGGCCGGGCCGATCTCGACGACCGCGTCATGGGGGCCATCGCCAAAGTGCCCCGGCACGAGTTTGTGCCGGTCGAGGTCCAGCCGGCCTCCTATGCGAACGCGCCGCTGCCGATCGGTCACGGGAAAACGGTCTCGCAGCCGTTCATCGTGGCGATCATGACGGACCTGCTTGACCTTCGTCGTGAGGATTCGGTTCTCGAAGTGGGGACCGGGCTCGGCTATCAGGCGGCGGTTCTCGCCGAACTCGCCGGCATGGTTTACAGCATCGAGCTGATCGACGATCTGGCCAAGTCGGCAAAGCGCCGGCTCGAGCGCCAGGGCTACACGAACATCGCGCTGCGGGTCGGCAACGGCTTTCACGGCTGGTCCGAGCATGCGCCGTTCGACAAGATCATCGTCACGGCCGCGCCGGATCTCATTCCGTCGCCCCTGATCTATCAGCTCAAGCCCGGCGGCCGGATGATCCTGCCGGTCGGCCTGCCGGACGACCAGCATTTGATCCTGGTGAACAAGGATGGCGACGGGCGGCTCACGACCAAGGAGCTGCTGCAGGTCCGGTTTTCGCTGCTTGACGATCCCGAACAGCCCGCGTCGCGCCCATCGTGACAAGTGCGACGGGCCAGCGGGGAGCGCCGCCGGATGATCGAATGCATCAGCGCGATCACGCTCGCGACCCACGACATGGGGCGCGCCGTGCGCTTCTATCGCGCGCTGGGCTTCGATCTCCTCTATGGCGGCGAGGACGCAAGCTTCACCAGCTTTCGCGTCGGAACGGGCTATCTCAACCTCACCGCCCAGCCGGCCGAGCGGACCTGGCGCTGGTGGGGTCGCGTTATTTTCTACCACGCCGACGTCGACGGCCTGCATGCGCGCGTGATCGCGTCCGGCTATCGTCCCGACACATCGCCGCGCGACGCGGAATGGGGCGAGCGCTTCTTCCACCTGACCGATCCCGACGGCCACGAACTCAGCTTCGCCTGGCCGCTGCCGGGACAAGCTAGTACGGGTAGCATCAAATAACGGTAAGCGGGGGCGGTCGACCTCACACCGCCATCAGCCGGTCGAGCAGCGCGTGGTCGGATTTGAGCGTCGCGGCGGCGCCGGTGAAGCGGACGGCGCCCTTCTCGAGCACGTAGACGCGGTCAGCGAGCGCGAGCGAGAAGTCGACGCCTTGCTCGGCGAGCAGGATGGTCAGGCCCTGCGCCTTCAGCTCGCCGATCTTGGCGAGCAGCGCCTCGACCACCAACGGCGCCAGCCCCTCGGACGGCTCGTCGAGCAGCAGCAGGTTGGGATTGCCCATCAGCGTGCGCGCGATCGTGAGCATCTGCTGCTCACCGCCCGAGAGGAACCCGCCTTGGCGATCGCGCAGGTTTGCCAGCACCGGGAACAGCTCGAACACCGCCTCGATCGTCCACCGGCCGGTGCGGACGGCGGCATGGCGCGCGACCTCGAGGTTTTCCCACACCGACAATTCGGCGAAGATGCGCCGGTCCTCCGGCACGAACCCGATCCCGGCGCGGGCAACCTTATGGGGCGGCCAGCCGGCGATGTCGCGCCCGCAAAAGCGGACCGTGCCGGCGCTCGGCGGCGTCAAGCCCATCACCGAGCGCATGGTGGTGGTCTTGCCCACGCCGTTGCGGCCGAGCAAACACACGCACTCGCCTTCGTTGACTTCGAGCGAAATGCCGAACAGCACGCGGCTCAAGCCGTAGCTGGTATGGACGTCCTTGAGCTCGAGCAGCGCGCTCATGGCCGCTCGCCGAGATAGACGCGCCGCACCTCGGGATCGGCACGCACCGCCGTGGGACTCCCGTCGGCGATGATCCGGCCCTGGTGCATCACCGCGATCTGCTGCGCGATCGAGAACACCACCGCCATGTCATGCTCGGTGAACAGCAGCGTGAGCCGGCGCTCGCGGGCGATGCGTTCGATGAGCGCGATCGTCTCGTGGGTCTCGCTCGCCGACATGCCGGCGGTGGGCTCGTCGAGCAGCAGGACCTTGGGCTCGCTCGCGAGCGCGATTCCGAGCTCGAGTTGCTTCTGATTGCCGTAGGCGAGCGTGCCGGCGATGGTGTCCTCGTGGCCGGCGAGCCCCACTGCGGCGAGCAGCGCGGCGGTGTCGTCGCGGTAGAGCGCCTCGGCGCGCGCCCAAAAGTCGCGGCCGTGGCCGTGGTGCACGAGAAACGCCGCCTGCACGTTCTCGAACACGGTGAGCTGGGGGAAGATGTTGGTGCGCTGAAACGAGCGCCCGATCCCCATGCGGCAGATGCGGTGCGGCGGCACGCCGGTGATGTCCTGACCGTCGAGCCGGACGCTGCCGGCGTCGGGCCGCAGTTGCCCGCTGATGAGATTGAAAAGCGTCGATTTGCCGGCGCCGTTGGGGCCGATCACGGCGGTGATCTGCTGCGTGTCGACGGTCAGGCTGACGCCCGAGACGGCGCGGAAGCCGGCGAACGACTTGGAGATATCGGAAATCTCAAGCATTGCGCAGCCGCTTGAGGCGCCGCCACAACATGACGATGCCGCCGACGATGCCGCCCGGGAAGCCGAACAGCAACACGAGCAGGATCGCGCCGAGCACGAACGACCAGTATTGCGTGTAATCGGTGACGATCTGGTTGAGCCAGACCAGCACCGCCGCGCCGACCGGCGGTCCCCAGAAAAAGCCGGCGCCGCCGAGGATGGTCATGATGAGGATTTCGGCCGATTTCGACCAGAACACGTAGTCGGTGAAGACGCCGCGGCTGAAGATGCCGTAGAGCGCGCCGGCGAGTCCGGCGAGCCCGCCGGCGATGACGAACGCGGCGAGCTGATAGAGCCGCACGTTGACGCCGAGAAACGCGGCGCGGTCGGGATTGTCGCGGACGGTGGTGAGCACCCGGCCGAACGGCGAACGGACGATGCGGTGCACGACGGCGAGCGACACCGCCACCAGCACCAGGCTCAGGAGATAAAAACGCGCGCCGTCGGACAGGTCGGCGCAGCCGGGGATTGCCGACATCCAGTCGAGATCGGGGTAGGGGATCTCCGGCAGTCCCTGGTCGCCGCCGGTGACGTCGTTCCATTTGTAGGCGACGGCCCACACGATCTGCGAAAACGCGAGCGTCAGCATGGCGAAATAGAGCTTGATCAGGCGTACGCAGAAATAGCCGGATATCAGCGCGAACAGCGCGGCGCCGAGCCCCGCGGCCGGGAACGCCACGATGAACGGCAGTTCGTACGTCTTCATCAGGATGCCGCAGACGTAGGCGCCGACCCCGAAATAGGCGACATGGCCGAAGGAGACCAGGCCGGTCGTGCCGAGCAACAGGTTGAGGCTTACCGCGAACAGCGCGTCGATGACGATCTGCCCGGCGAGGAAAGTGTCGTAGCGCGTGCCGACCCACGGCACCGTGGCCATGATCACGAACACGATGAGGACCCACGGAATACGGCTCGCGACGGTGCGATATTCGGCGGGAGCCGCGGCGGCGGCGCGGCTCGGCGGCGCGGGCGCGGCGACGGTTGCGTTCACAGCGGTCGCCCGAACAGGCCCCACGGCCGCACGATGAGGATGACTGCCATCAGCGCAAACACCGAGAACAGCGAAAAGCCCGGCAAGATGAGGATGCCGAACGACAGCACCTGGCCGTAGATCACCGAGCCCCAGAACGTCCCCCACAGCGATCCCATCCCGCCGATCACGACGACGATGAACGCCTGCACGATGATGAGCACGTCCATCCCGGGCACGATGCTCTGGATCGGCGTCACCAGCGCGCCGGAGAGACCGGCGAGAAACGCGCTCAAGGCGAACATGCCGGTGTAGATGATAGAGACGTTGGCACCGAGCGCGGCGAGCATCTCACGGTCCATCTGCGCGGCCCGCACCATGCGGCCGGTGCCGGTGCGGTTGAGCCCCAGCCAGAGCGCAAACGCAATCGCCGGCCCGATCGCGATGATGAACAGTGTGTAGAGCGGCTGCGTCGTTCCAAACATCGTCACGCTGCCGGAGAGCACCGGCGGGGTCGACACCGAAAGCTGGCCGACGCCCCAGAGGAATTTCGCGGCGTCGCCGAGGATCAGCACCAGCGCGTAAGTGAACAAGAGCTGATAGAGCTCCTCGCGGCCGTAGAGCGTACGAAAGAACACCCTCTCGGTCACCGCGCCCAGGAGACCGACGCCGAGCGCCGCACCGATGGCCGCGATCCAAAACTCACCGCCGGTCGGGTGCACCCAGTCGACCACCTGCCAGGCGAGATAGGCGCCGATCATGTAGAAGGAGCCGTGCGCGAAGTTGATGACGCGCATCACTCCGAACACCAGCGACAGTCCCGATGCGATCAGGAACAGGAACATCGCGGTGGTCAGGCCACCCATGAACTGGTTGAACAAAAAGGATGAGGACATGTCAGGAATCAGGAGTCAGGAGTGATCAGGTATCAGGTACCGAATTGATCCCTGATCACTGATACCTGATTCCTGTCAACGCTAGTTCGTTGCCGGGAACGACGTCGGCAGCAACTGCGGGTCCTTGATCACCGCAAACGGATAGGCCGCCTCCTTGACCATCTCGCCCCAATATTCCGGCGCGAAGGTTTCGTGCGATTTCTCGCTGAAGGTCCGCGATCCGACCGGCGTGTCCCAGGTCAGGCCCGGCAGCGCCTTCGCGACCGCGTCCGACTTGGTGCTGTTGGCCTTGGTGATGCCCGCTGCCAGCGCGTAGATCGACTGGTAGCCGACGATCGACCAGCCCGACGCATACTTATCATGCGTGAACTTCTTGAGGTCCTCGATGAAGGTCTTGTGCGCCGCCGGCTCGCTGCCGCTCCACAGCACCGGGTCGTAGCTGTCCGCGATGATGCCGTAGGGATAATCGTTGCCCAGGGCCTCCGCCTCGTCGGGCGTGCCAACCTCGGCGCCGTCGACGAGCCGATTCTTGATTGCCTTGAAGTAGCCGCGCGGCGTCGCCTCCTTGGAAAAGGTGACGAAGTCGCCGGCGAACAGCGAGCAATACACCGCGTCCGGGTTCTTGCTCATCTGCGCGGTGATGAAGGCGGTGAAGTCGGGCTCGCCGAGCTTCGGCCATTGCTGATCGACGATCTGGATGTCGGGGCGCTGCTTCTTGAGCGCCGCGATGAAGGCCGAGATCGAGTCGCGGCCGTAGGCGTAGTCCGGGGCGATCGTGGCGACGGTTTTCACGTCCTTCCACTTCGCCATCAGGGTCGCGCCGGCGAGCCCCTCGACGTCGGTATTCGACGACACCCGGAAGATGTACGGATGGATGTGCTTTTCATCGGTCAGGATCGTGCTCTTCGAGGTCGGCGCGATGAAGACGATCTTGTTCTCCTTGGCGACGGTCGAGACCGCCGGCGCCTCGGCCGAGGTCAGCGTGCCGACCAGGAAATCGACGCTGTTCTTGATGATCAGCTCACGCGACAAGCGCACCGCCTCGTCGGCGTTCGCCTTGCTGTCGCGCGAGAGTATTTCGAGCTTCCGGCCGAGCACGCCGCCCTTGGCGTTGATCTCGGCGACCGCCATTTCGGCCCCGGCCAGGACCGGCTTGCCGTAGACGGCCGTGGGGCCGGAAAGCGGGATGGGAAAGCCGATCTTGATGGTATCGGCGGCAATCGCCGCGGACGGCGCAAGGCCGGCGGCAACGACGGCCGCCGCCAGAAGGCGGAAAGGTGACATCAGCGTTGCTCCCTCTGTCCGGACGCTCGCCCGGCGCCTCGCCGAGCCGTTACCCGACGGGCGGCGGGTTACCCCGTCGCCCGCGGCGTCCTTACCCGGATGGTGGTTCGCGCGCTTGACTTCGTCAAGCTTGCCCGGTGCCGCACGCGTAGCCCGCATGATGCCCGCGAAGCGGACGGAAATGCGGGATTCCCGACTCACAACCTGCGCGGCAGGAGCTTGAGTATCTGCTCGGGATAGAGCGCGCGCGCCTCGGCGTAGATCGGGGCCACCGCCGCCGCGAAGGCGGCAAGCTCATTGGCACCAAGCTCCGCGATCTCGCAGCCCTGCCCCGCGATCGCCGCGCGCGCCTCCTCGTCTTCGCTGCGCGCGAGGTCGCGCTGGAACGTCACCGCCTCGCGCACCGCGTCTCGCATGGTCTGCTGCAGGCTTGCCGGCCACGCGTCGAAGGCCGGCCGGTGAAAGAAGATCGGCCGGGAAATATAAAAATGATTGGTGACGGAATGGAAGCGGTGGAACTTGTGCACGCCATAGGTCACCGTGTTGGCGAACGGGTTCTCCTGCGCGTCCAGCGTGCCGGCCTTGATCGCCGCGATCGCCTCGGTCAGGTCCATGCGCAGCGGCACGGCGCCGAGCAGCTCGAAGGTGCGTTCGTGCACCTTGCTGGGCAGCACGCGGATGCGCATGCCGGTCATGTCGGCCGGCTTGCGGATCGGCCGCAAGCGGTTGGAGATGTGGCGGAAGCCGTTCTCGAACCAGCCGAGGATGCGATAGTTTGCCTTCTTCTCGAGCGCCCGCGCCAGTGACTGCCCGAGCGCGCCGTCCATGGAAGCGCGCGCTTCCGGCGTGGTTTGGAACACGAAGGGGTAATCGACGATGCCGAGCTCGGGAACGCGGTCGGTCAGATAGCTCGACGATTGATAACCAAGCGTCAGCACCCCGTCTTCGACCAGCCACAGGATGTCCTTGGCCCGATAGCCGAGATCCATGATGTTCCAGACGTATTTGACGTCGACCTCGTCGCCGAACGCGGCGGTCAGCCGGTCGCCGATGAGCTTGAGCCCGCGGCTGAACGAGGTGGTCGCCGGGCCGTAACCGCCCATGCGAATGCGGATTGGACGTTCCATGTGTTCGGTCCCCTGGAAGCTATGTAGGATGGACGAAGGCGCGGCCGCAATCGTGCCGACGGGAGGGAACTTGATCTCATGAAAGCGATGCTGCTGCGCGGCCCGAACCTGCCCTTCGAGCCGGTCGAATTGCCCGATCCGGTGCCGGGCCCGGGCGAAGCGGTGGCGCGCGTCATCACCTGCGGGTCCGGGCTGACCATCCAGCACGTCAAGGCGGGGCGCCGCGCGATCCCGTTCCCGCGCGTGATCGGGCACGAGATCACCGCCGAGATCGTGGCGGTCGGGGGGGGCGTGGCGGGGCTCGCCGTGGGCGATGCGGTCACCGCGTATTTCTATCTCAACTGCGGCCACTGCCGGCGCTGCCTCGCGCAGCTCGAGCCGCTCTGTCCGAACAGCGGCGGCAACGTCGGGCTCAACTGCGACGGGGGCTATGCCGAGTATATCAAGCTGCCCGCGCACATCTTCATCAAGATTCCCGAGACGTTGGATTATAAGCGCCATCCCGCCGAGATCGGCGTCATCACCGACGCGCTCGCGACCCCCTTGAAGGTGCTGCGCCGCGCGCGGGTCGCTCCGGGCGACACGGTCGCGATCTTCGGCGCCGGCGGCGGCGTCGGCATCCATCAGGTGATGATGGCGAAATGGGCGCGCGCGCGGATGATCGCGGTCGACATCGCGGCCGAGAAATTCGACGCCTGCCGCAAGGCCGGCGCCGACGAGGTGGTCAATCCGCACAATGCCGACGCCGCGGCGGCGCTCATAGAGCTCACGCACGGCGAAGGGGTCGACGTGGTGATCGATTATGTCTCCGCCACTTCGACCCTTGAAGCGGGCGCCAAGGCGCTCGGCGTGCACGGGCGGCTCGTGACCTTGGGCGGCGCCAGCCAGCCCTTCCTCGCGTCGGCGCGCGACATGCTCAACAAGGAGCAGGACCTTCTGGGCAGCCGCTACGTCACCCGCACCGACATCATGGCGGCCTTCGACCTCGTCGCGCGCGGCGAGGTGTGGCCGCTCGTGACCGACGTACGGCCGCTCGCCGAGGCCGAGGCTTTGCACGAGCGCGTCGAGCGCGGCGCGGTCATCGGCCGCGCGGCGCTGCGGGTGGCGGAGGGTAGAAACAACTCAGCGTCATCCTGAGGGGTCGCGCGCACTTGCGCGCGACCGTCTCGAAGGATGGAAGTTGCTCCGTGCTTGTGCCCATCCTTCGAGACGGCCGCTCGCTTGCGCGAGCGGCCTCCTTCAGGATGACGTTTGTGTTTGTTGCCCGATGACTACGCGTCGTAGCCGGGAGAAACCTTATCGAGCATGCGCAGGTAGGCGGGCCAGTCGGCGCTGCCGCGCCCGCTGTCGTGGTGCTCGTATTGCGCGGCGGTCTTGGCGCACACTTCGGGCGGGATTTCGATCAGCTCGCCGCCGCTCGCCTCCATCATCAGCTGGATGTGCGCCGCCTCGATGAGATATTTCATCAGCACGAACGCCTCGCGCACGCTCCGGCCCACCGTGAGCAGGCCGTGGTTGCGCATGATCAGCGCGCGGTTCTTGCCGAGGTCGGCATTGATGCGCGCGCGTTCGTCGAAATCCTCGGTGATGCCTTCGTAGGCATGATAGCCGACGCGCTGATAGAAGCGCACCGCCGGCTGCGAGAGCATGCGCAGGCCGCTCTTGAGCCCGGAAATCGCCATGCCCAGGTCGGTGTGCACGTGCACCGCGCTGTTCACGTCCGCCCGGCCGCTCAGCACGCCGCCGTGCAAGGTGAAGCCGGGCCGGTTGACGCCCGCCTTCTCGTCGAGATCGTCGTCCATGCTCACCTTGACGAGGTTCGACGCGGTCACCTCTTCATAGAGCAGGTCGTGTCGCTTGATCAGGAATTTGCGTTCCTCGCCCGGCACGCGCATGGACGAGTGGTTGTAGATCACGTCGCCCCAGCCGTAGTGCGCGATCAGCCGATAGGCCGCCGCCAGATCGACCCGCGCCTGCCACTCGCCCGGCGCCATGCCGGCCGGAATGCCTTTCACGGACCGGGGTTGCTCGTTCATGACTGATCTCCTCGTGGGCAGCGGCGCAATACGCTACGCTATTGCGCCCTACAATATCACACGGCCGCCGCGATGGCGTCGCCCATCGCCTGCGTGCTGGCCGTGCCGCCCAGGTCGGGCGTGAGGCGCTTTCCTTCCGCGATCACCTGCTCCACTGCGGCCGCCACGCGCTGCGCGGCGGCGACCGCTCGCGGCTCGCCGCGCTTGCGGCCGAGCCAGGCGATGAGCATCTGCCCCGACACGATCATCGCGTAGGGATTGGCGATGGCGCGGCCGGCAATGTCGGGTGCCGAGCCGTGGGTTGCCTGTGCCATCGCCTGCCGCTCGCCGACGCACAGCCCCGGCGCGAGGCCGAGCCCGCCGGCGAGCCCCGCCCCGATGTCGGTGAGGATGTCCCCGAACTGATTGGTCGTGACCACGACGTCGAACTGCTGCGGCGCCATCACGAGCTTCATCGAAATCGTATCGATGAGCACCTCTTCGAACGTAACGTCGGGATACTCGCGCGCGACCTTGCGGCATTCCTCGGCGAACATGCCGCAGGCGAGGCGATAGACCGGCTCCTTGTGGGCCGCCGTCACCTTCCGGCGCGGGCGCGTGCGTGCGATCTCGAACGCCTCGCGCGCGACCCGGTTCGAGCCCTTGCGCGTGATCACCCGCATCGCGACGGTGATGTCGTCGTTGGGACGGAACTCGGGGAGGCCCGCCACCACCGTCTCGGAATAGAGCATGCCCTCGGTCAGCTCGCGCACGAAGACGATGTCGACGTCGCGGTGCGGCGACTTGACGTTCGGATACGAGCGCGCCGGGCGCACCGCGGCGAATAATTCGAATTTCTTGCGCACCGGCGGCATGACCCAGGTGGGGTCGTTGCGCGGATAGGCGGCGTGGCCGATCGGGCCCATGATCCAGCCGTCGAGATCGTGCAGCGCCGCTTCGGTGATCTTCGGCAGCGTGTTGCCGTGCTCCTCGTGACCGTGCCGGCCGATCGGCAGCGGATGCCATTCAAGCGCGAGGCCGGTGCGCGCGGCCGCGGTCTTGATCACCTTGACGCATTCGGGGACGACCTCGAGACCGATGTCGTCGCCGAGTAGAATGCCGAGTTTGAGCACGATTTATCCGAGGTCCGCCCCTCGCGGCGGCTCGCCGCGTCGGAACGATCTTCGCCCCGCCGGGATTGAAATTGCAAGCGGCCGGAGGCTTGCGGTTAATCAATCACTGCGAGCAGATTGCACCGGCTTTGCTCGGCTCAATGAGCGTCAGGCGGCTCGTAACAGGCTGACGACGGACACGTCTTCATCGACGTCGGGCCAGTGAATGCCGTGCCCGCGTCCGATCAATCGCCATTTCTGCCGCTGCTCGGCCGTTGCTTCCGACAGGCGCGGAAACCACGCCAGCGGCGCCGACAGTTCTCGTCCGTCGACCAGCGTGACGATGAGGCGCTCGTCCGTCACCGCGACGTCGATAGCGGTGGCGTCAAGCTTTACGGCCGAAATGGGCATCCCAGGCCTCCATGAAAGTCGCGCGATGCTCAAGCACGAGCGCCCGAAGGCGATTCAGCTCATGTGCGCGAAAGCCATGCGACTCCACTAGGTTCATCGGATCAAGCCCAAACGCTGTCCCCGTGCTCGACATGAATGTGCGGCGGCTCCGATCCTTCAAGGCTATAAAAGAAGAAGCGAAAACCGGAAACCCGCAAGACGGTCGGCATCGGCGACTCCGCCAGGGAAGATACGACTTCGCCTGACACGCAGCAATCTCTCGACTGTCGAACGTCTGGCCGAAAGTCATATCGCCAGACACCGGCCGGTCTCGTTGTCTATTCCTGCTCGCCGCCCGCGATGTTTAACGGTCGGCTACGATAGATCGCGGGTTCCCGCCATTACCATCGGCCGAGGCCAGGGCTGCCGGCCGGTCCGCACTTGCCGGCGATCGGACAAACCCAGGCACCCGTTGCCGCCGGTTCGGATTGGCGCGACGCGCGCACGACCTCGGAAATATAGAACGCGCACAGCGCGACGAACGCCACGATCCAGCCGATGTTGCTGAGGTGCCTGAGCATGTTGGACGACTGCCGCTTGTCTTAGCATATACCTATCGTTGCGCCGTTCTTCATTGTTGCACCGTTCTTCGCCGGCTGTTGCCTGTCCCGGATGGTGTGCGACACTCGCGCTGGAATGGGAATGGGGCCGCCATGGCGATTTTGATCCGGGACACGACGGTCGTCACCGTCGATCGCGACGACACGATTCACCACGACGCCGCGGTGGCGATCGAGAGCGGCCGCATCGTGGCGGTCGGGCCGAGCGATGAGCTTGCCGCGCGCTTTGCCGATGCCGAGAGCGTCGACGGCGCCGGCAAAGTCGTGATGCCGGGCTTTGCCAACGTGCATACGCATTTTTCGCTCATCATCGCCAAAGGCATTTACGAGGACCTCTCGCCGCCCAACCGGCCGCCGTTCACCAGCGGGCTCGCGCCGCTTCCGGTCCCCGACCTGTCGCGCGCGGAAATGATCGCCATGGTCCGCCTCGCCGCGCTCGAGGCGATCCGCAGCGGCACGACCGCGGTGCTCGAAGACGGCAGCGGCATCGACGATTATGCGCAGGCGCTCGCCGGCACCGGGTTGCGCCTGCTTCTATGCGAGCGCGCCTGGGACAAGGCCAAGGGCGGCATCGGCGACCAGGGCGGCTTCGAGGTCGATCCGGCGCTGGGCGAGCGCGGCGCGCGCGCGATCGAGGCGCTGCATGCCAAATGGCACGGCGCCGAGAGCGGACGCATCACCGTGGGCGTTGCCGCCTGGGCGCCCGACATGTGCTCGCCCGAATTGCTGCGCCGGCTGCGCGCGCTGCAGGATCGGCTCGGCTGCGTTGCCACCATTCATCTCAACCAGATCTGGGGCGAGGTCGCGGCGGTCGAGACGGTGCGCGGAAAGAAGCCCACCGAATATCTCGCCGATCTCGGTTTTCTCAGTGATCGCCTGATCTGCGCCCATTGCCGCTGCATGGCGCAACCGGAAGAAAAATTGCTCGGCGGCGCGCGCGCCAACGTCGCCTTCAATTCCGCAATCGCGGCGCGGCGGGGCTTGAGCCCGCGCATCGCCAATCTCGAGGCCGGCGGCTGCACCATCGGCATGGGCAGCGACAACATGGCCGAGGACATGGTCGAGGTGATGCGCACCGGAATGTTCATGGAGCGGGTGCGCCGCAACGACGGCCGCGCGCCGACTCCCGAAGAGGCGCTGCGCTGGGCGACCGCGAACGGCTATCGCATGATGGGCATCCCCGACGGCGGCACCATCGCGCCGGGCCGCAAGGCCGATCTCATCATGATCGATTTCCGCCGCGCCCATCTGGTGCCGCGGCTGCGCGTGGTCTCGACCTTCGTGCACCAGGGCCAAGGCCGCGACGTGACCGACGTCATGGTGGACGGACGCTGGCTGATGCGTGAGGGCGCAGTGCTCACCATCGACGAAGACGCAACGGTCGCCGAGGCGCAGCGGGTATCGGAAGTCGCCTGGGCGCGGCTGTTCGCACAGCAGCCGGAGCTGCGCCGGCCGGCCGGATGGCAGCCGGCGCGGCAAGCCGCGCAATAAGGACGAATGCGGAGTGACCGCGGGTACGTATACGTAAAGGAGTTTGAGCTTATGAAGCGCATCGGACTGCTCGCGGCGGCGATCGTTGCCGTCAGCCCCGCCAACGGACCCGCTTCGGTCGCCGGGCAAGACAAGGTCGTCATCCGCTCGGTGCCGATCGGAAACCTCAAGGTCGTCGATCCGATCTGGACCACCGCCTACATCACGCGCAACCACGCCTACATGGTGTGGGACACGCTGTTCGCGCTCGACGCCGACAACAAGCCGCAGCCACAGATGGTCGACACCTGGAGCGTGAGCCCCGACAAGCTCACCTACACCTTCACCTTGCGCGACGGGCTCAAGTGGCACGACGGCGGCGCCGTTACAGCGGCCGATTGCGTCGCCTCGATCAAGCGCTGGGGCGCGCGCGACGGCATGGGGCAGGCGCTGATGAGCTACACGGCCGCGCTCGAGCCGGTGGACGCGAAAACCTTCCGGCTCGTGCTCAAGGAGCCGGTCGGCTTTGTGATCGAGGCGCTCGCCAAGATCGACAGCAACGTGCCGTTCATGATGCCCGAGCGCATCGCCAAGACCGACCCCAACGAGCAGATCACCGAGGTGATCGGCTCGGGTCCGTTCCGCTTCGTCGCCAACGAATGGGTGCCGGGCAGCAAGGTGGTCTATGAGAAGTTCAAGGATTACGTGCCGCGTAAGGAGCCGCCGAGCCAGGCGGCCGGCGGCAAGGTCGTCTATGTCGACCGGGTCGAGTCGATCTACATGCCGGACCACGGCGTCGCCATGGCAGCGCTCGCCAGCGGCGAACTCGATCTGCACGAGTCCCCGGCGACCGATTTGCTGAAGCTGGTCGAAGGCAATCCCGCCGTCGTGGTCGTGCCCAACGACAAGCTCGGCTACCAGCTCTTCATGGTGCTCAACCATCTGCATCCGCCCTTCAACAACAAGGCGGTGCGGCAGGCGCTGCTGTCGGGCATCCGGCAGGAGGAATTTCTCACCGCCATGACCGGCGATCCCAAGCGCTTCACCATCTGCGGGGCGGTGTACGGCTGCGGATTGCCCAACGAGTCGAAGGCCGGTGTCGAGCCGCTGCTTCATCCCGACCCCGAGACGGCGAAGAGCCTGTTGCAGGCGGCGGGCGCGCTCGGCGCCAAGGTCACGCTCATGGACCCGACCGACAACGACCTGCATTCCGCCGCGCTCGTCGCCGCGCAGACGCTGCGCCGCATGGGCTTCGTGGTCGAGGTCGTCGCCATGGACTGGTCGACCTTGATCCAGCGGCGCGCTTCGAAAGCGCCGCCGGAGCAGGGCGGCTGGAACGTGTTCGTCACCAACGCCACCGCCACCGGCACGGCCAATCCGCTCACCAACAACTTCGTGAAAAACTGCGATCAGGCCTGGTACGGCTGGCCGTGCGATCCGCGCATCGTCGAGGCGGGGCGGCAATGGGCGCTCGCGACCGAGCCGGCGAAACAGCATCAATTGATCGACGAGCTGCAGGGCCTGCACATGGAGAACGTCACCAACGTGCCGCTCGGCATGTACCGGCCGACCATCATCTACCGCAAGGAGCTCTCAGGCATCATTCCGGCGCCCGCGATCTTCTACTGGAACATCAAAAAGAAACATTGAGAGAGCAGCGCGGCTTCGCTCGGCCACGGCCATGTGGGGCTATATCGCACGGCGGTTGCTCGCAACCATTCCGGTGGTGGCGATCGTCGCGCTGGTGGTGTTCTCGATCCTGCACGTGGCGCCGGGCGATCCCGCCGCGCTGATCGCCGGCGACCAGGCCACGCCGGAGCAGATCGCGGCGATCCGCGGCAAGCTGCGCCTCGATCTGCCGCTCTATGAGCAGTTCGCGCTGTGGCTCGGCAACGCGCTGCACGGCGACCTCGGCACGTCGATCTTCTCCAACCGGCCGGTGGCGACGCTGTTTCTCCAGCGGCTCGAGCCCACGGTCGCGCTCGCCGTCATGACCGCCGTCGTCGCGGTGGTGCTCGCGGTGCCGGCGGGAGTCCTCGCGGCATGGCGGGCCGGTTCGCTCATCGACCGCGCCGTCATGGGCATGGCGGTTCTCGGCTTCGCCTTCCCGGTGTTCGTCGTCGGCTATATTCTCATCTATCTGTTTGCGATGAAGCTGCGCATCCTGCCGATCCAGGGCTACCGGCCGATCGCCGAGGGCTTCTGGCCGTTCCTGCAGCATCTCGTGCTGCCGAGCCTGGCGCTCGGCTTGAGCTTCATGGCGCTGATTGCGCGCATCACGCGCGCGAGCATGCTCGAAGTGCTGGGCCAGGATTACATCCGCACCGCGCGCGCCAAGGGCCTGCCGACCCGGCGCCTGCTGTTCAATCATGCGCTTCCCAACGCCGCGGTGCCGATCGTCACCATCATCGGGGTCGGCGTGGCGCTGCTGCTCGGCGGCGTGGTGGTGACCGAAAGCGTGTTTGCCATTCCCGGCGTCGGCCGCCTCGTGGTCGATGCGATCCTGGCGCGCGATTACCCGGTGATCCAGGGCGTGTTGCTGATTTTTTCGCTCACCTATGTCGCGGTTAATCTGATCGTCGACCTGATCTACGTCCTCATCGATCCGCGCATCAGCTACCGGGGCGGATCGTGACCGCCGCCGTCTCACCCGCTCATGCGCTGGGTGCGCCCCGCCGGCGCGTGCGCATGCTGGCGCGACGCCATCCGGCGGTTGCCGGCGGCATGGCGATCCTCGCCGTCGTTGTGCTCGCGACATTGGCCGCGCCGTGGCTTGCCGGGCACGACCCATTGTTCGTCGATCCGCTAGCGCGGCTTCGGCCACCATCGGCGCAGTATTGGCTCGGCACCGACGCGCTCGGCCGCGACGTCTGGAGCCGCACGGTGTACGGCGGCCGCGTGTCGCTCGTGGTCGGCGTCGCGGCGGCCGCGATCGCCACCGCCGCCGGACTGCTGATCGGGCTCGTGAGCGGCTACAGCAGGATCGCCGACGCCGTGCTCATGCGCGCCATGGATGGGCTGATGTCGATCCCGAGCATCCTGCTGGCGATTGCCCTCATGGCGGTGGTCCAGGCGAGCCTCTTGACCGTGGTCGTCGCGATCGCGGTGGTCGAGGTGCCGCGGGTCGTGCGCCTGGTGCGCGGGGTCGTGCTCTCCGTACGCGAGCAGCCCTATGTCGAAGCCGCGGTGGTGGCCGGCAGCAGCTTCGCCACGATTCTGCGGCGCCACATCCTGCCCAACACCCTTGCGTCCGTCGTCGTCCAGGCGACCTACATCGGCGCGGCCGCCATCCTCATCGAGTCGCTGCTCTCGTTCCTCGGCGCCGGCACGCCCCCGGAAGTCGCGAGCTGGGGCAACATCATGGCCGAGGGCCGCACCTATTTCCTGGTGGCGCCGTGGATCATCCTTTCGCCCGGCATCGTGCTGGCCGTGACCGTGCTGGCGATCAACCTCCTGGGCGACGGCGTGCGCGACATGCTCGATCCGCGCTTTGCCGGGCGGCTGTGAAGAATCGACAAAGGAGAACATCGTGACCGTGACTTTGATCAGGAACGCCGACTGGGCAATTGCGTGGGATGAAGGCGCCAAGCGCCACGTCTACCGCAAGGGCATCGACGTCGCCTTCAGCGGCGACGCGATCCTGCATGTGGGGCCGGGCTTCGCCGGAAGGGCCGACGCGGTCGTCGACGGGCGCGGCCGCATGGTGATGCCCGGCTTCGTGAACATCCACGCTCATCCGAGTCACGAGCCGGTCTATCGCGGCATCCGCGAGGAACACGGCGTTCCCAACATGTACATGTCGAGCCTCTACGAGCGCAGCCAGGCGTTTGACATTTCCGATCCCGCGTTGCGGCGCGCGAGCCTGGAAGTGGCGCTGTGCGAATTGCTCAAGAGCGGTGTCACCGCCGTATGCGACATTTCCCCCATCTACGAGGGCTGGGCCGACGTGTTCGCGAAAAGCGGCATGCGCGGCTTTCTCGCGCCGGGCTATGCGACGGCGCGCTGGAAACTCTCCGACGATCATTCGCTCGGCTTCGACTGGGACGAGGCGCGCGGCCGCAAGGGCATGGAGGCAGCACTCGCCTTCATCGACGGCTTGGCGAAGCATCCGTCGGGCCTGCTCTCCGGCGTGGTCTCGCCCATGCAAATCGAGAACTGCTCCGACGACCTGTTGCGCGACAGCCTCGCGGCCGCCAACGACCGCAAGCTTCCCTTCACCCTGCACGTCGCCCAGGGCGTGCTCGAACACCTGGAGATTATCAAGCGCCACGGCGTGACGCCGATCCGTCACGCGCGCGACATCGGCATCCTCGGGCCGACCACGATCGTCGGCCACGCCATCCTGCCCGACACCCATTCCTGGATCCGCTGGTGGACCAAGGACGACATCCGCTCGCTTGCCGAAGCCGGCTGCTCGGTGGCGCACTGCCCGACGCCGTTCGCGCGCTACGGCATTCTCCTGGAAAGCTTCGGCGACTACGTGCGCGCCGGCGTCAACCTGGGGATCGGCACCGACGTGTCGCCCCACAACATGCTGGAGGAAATCCGCAAGGCCGGCACCTTCGCGCGGATCGCTTCGCGCGACATCAACAACGTATCGAGCGGCATGCTGTTTCACGCCGCGACCGCGGCCGGCGCCAAGGCCCTGATGCGCGAAGACCTCGGCAAGCTTGCGCCCGGCGCCAAGGCGGACCTGGTGCTCATCGACGTCACGCATCCCGACATGATGCCGGCGCGCGACCCGCTGCGCTCGCTCATCTTCCACGCGGCCGATCGGGCGGTGAAGGACGTGTATGTTGCCGGCCGCAAGATCGTCGCCGACGGCGAGGTCACGACGCTCGATCACGCGGGCGCGGCGGCGCGGCTTGCCGAGGCGCAGGCGCGCATGATGGCCGCAACGCCGAAGCGCGACTACCGCGGCCGCTCCGCCGACGAGATCGCGCCGCTGACGTTGCCTATCAGTGATCAGTGATCAGTGATCAGTATCAGGGGCCAGACAAGAAGATTCTCTGATCACTGATCATTGATCATTGATCACTTCTTCTGCCCTTCGATTAGCGCGGCCAACTCGGCCGAGAGCCCGGTGGTGCGGACCGGCGCGGTGGGCGCGAATGAGCCGGACTGCGGCTTGGCGAGTTTGAGCGCGGCCGCCGCCTCGGCCATTTGCACCGCCGCGATGACGTTGTCGATGAGCGGCACCGGCACTTTGCCGGCGATCCGCTCCGCCATCCCGGCAAAGCCGATCCCGCCCAGGATCACCACGTCGGCGCCGTCGCGCTGCACGGTCTCGACGCACGTCTGCGCCAACAGGTCGAGGGCGGCGTCGGGATTGGCGGCGATCTCGCCGCCCGACGGCGCCACCGTGCGTACCGCCGCCAGGTTGGTGGCGAGCCCGATGGCCGCGACGAACTCCTCCAGCATCGGTCCCCAGCGGTGTCCGCCGGTCACGATCGAAAACTTGCGGCCCAAGGTGGAGGCGAGGTGGCACGAGGCCTCTGCCATCCCGACCACCGGCATCGGCGCAAGCTCGCGCAGAGCAAACAATCCGGGATCGCCGAAGCAGGCGAGCAGCACCACGTCGGCGCCCTTGCCTTCGCGCGCGAACACGTCGAGCGCGGCGTGGCCGGCAATCGCGGCGGCTGCGCGCGTTGCGATATAGCGCGCGCCGAAGCGGCCGGTCGCCGGCACGACCTCGGTTTCCGGCCGCGCCGCCTTGCGCGCGACCCGCGCGCCCTGCTCGGTGAGGTCGGCGCTGGTGTTGGGATTGATGAAGAGGAGGCGCATGCCGCTGTCTAACACAGGTCAGCACTTCTTACCTCTCCCCGCTTGCGGGGTAGCGTACGCACACATCTCTTCGTTGAGCGCCGGGCGCGCTGGTTGCTCCTTCCCTCCCCCCGTGAGCGAAGCGAGCGGTGGGGAGGGTGGCGAGCGAAGCGAGCCGGGTGGGGGGTCTTTCTTCATTTGCCAGACCCGCGCGTTCCGAACGCAAGTGCCCCCCACCCCTGACCCCTCCCCACCGCGCTGACGCACGGGGGAGGGGAACCGAGAGGCTTTGCTGCAAGCGGGGAGAGGGAGTCCTCAGCTCTTCTTCGCGACCAGCGAGCAGCCGCCCTGGTCGAGCGGACGAAACGCGTCCTCGGCCGGGATCGTCTTGACCAAGGTGTAATAGTCCCACTTGGCCTTGCTCTCGGACGGCTTCTTCACCTGCCACAGGTACATCGGGTGAGTGTGCCGGCCGTCCTCGCGCACGCGGCCCTTGCCGAACACGGCGTCCTCGGTCGGCAGCTCTTTCATCTTCTGCACCACCTTGACGCCGTCGGTGGTCTGCGCTGCCTCCACGGCTTTGAGATAATGCAGCATGCCGCCGTAATTGCCGGCGTGGTTCATGGTCGGATAGAGCCGGCCGTTCATCTTCTCGACGAACCGCTTGGTCCAGGCGCGGGTTTCGTCGTTCATGTCCCAGTAGAACGCCTCGGTGAACTGGAGGCCCTGCGCCACGTCGAGACCGAGCGAATTCACGTCGGTGATGAACACCAGCAGGCCGGCCATGCGCTGGCCGGCCTTGACGATGCCGAACTCGGACGCCTGTTTGACCGAATTGATGGTGTCGCCGCCGGCGTTGGCAAGACCGATCACCTTGGCCTTCGAGGACTGCGCCTGCAGCAGATAGGAGGAGAAGTCCGACGTGTTGAGCGGCACGCGCACGCCGCCCACGACCTTGCCGCCCATCTGTTTGACGACGGCGGTCGTCTGCGCCTCGAGGTCGTGGCCGAACGCGTAGTCGGCGGTGATGAAGAACCACGTGTCCCCGCCGGTCGCAACCACCGCGCGCCCGGTGCCGTTGGCGAGCGCGTAGTTGTCGAACGTCCAGTGCACGGTGTTGGGGCTGCAGGCGTCGCCGGTGAGCCGCGTGGTGCCGGCCGAGCCGTTGATCATCACCTTGTTGAGCTGGCGCGTCACGTCGTTGACCGCGAGCGCAACCGCCGAGTTCGGCACGTCGAGGATCATGTCGACGCCGTCGCGCTCGATCCACTGGCGCGCGATGTTGGAGCCGATGTCGGGTTTGTTCTGATGGTCGGCGAAAATGATCTCGACCTTGAGCTTCGAGTTCGGGTTTGCCTTCATGTAGTCTTCGAGCGCCATCTGGGCGCCGACGACGGAGCCTTGGCCGGTGGCGTCGGCATAAAGGCTCGATTGATCGTTGAGCACGCCGACCTTGACGTGGCCGTCAAAGGCGGTTTGCA
>Ga0153928_1000190_pt1 | contig 31747 bp, 39 predicted proteins | sample TSNJ012MetaG_FD_106656 | JGI IMG/M metagenome (GOLD analysis project Ga0153928, IMG submission 106656) | Attine ant fungus gardens microbial communities from New Jersey, USA - TSNJ012 MetaG | ecosystem: Host-associated > Fungi > Mycelium > Unclassified | place: USA: New Jersey, Wharton State...
ATGTTATACTCAATCAGCAACGGTAAAGAGAAAGCCAAGTCTACCGATGGCGGGACCGGGCTAGTGGAAACTGGGGAATGGGAGACTATCGTTTTTGCCACCTCAAACAAGTCTATCTATGAAGCTATGGAGAGACGATACCCCCAAACTCCCGCCGCCGCCATGAGAGTTCTGGAGGTCCCCTGTGACTTCCAGTCTTACTCGGGAACCAAGAAAGGAGAATATATCGAGGAGACTATCAACTTATTGGATTTTAATTTTGGCCTGGCCGGCCCGGCCTTTCTGGAAATGTGTTTTAAATCTCCTGAGATTTTCAGGAAGGTTAATGCAGCGGCCATGGAGTGGGACAAGAAACACCGGAAAAGTTCAGCAGAAAGGTTCTGGACTTATGGTCTTGGAGTTTCTTTAGCCGTGGGTCGGCTGGCCAAACATTTTGGCTTCATTGATTTCGACATAGATAAACTGGATACCTTTGCTCAAAATATCCTGGCCGATTTAAGAACCCAAATCAAGGATAAGGTTAGCTCCGGGGACAATCTCTTGTCTGACTACCTTTCCGATGTGCTTGACTCCACCCTGATAGTTAAAACCCATAAGCGTCCCGACGAGTGGAGAGACCCAGGCACTTTGACTTATGATGCTGTCTCTATGGACAAATACATTGCCAGTCTCCCGACCAGAAAACTCCATGCCCGATTGGAGCTTAAGGAAAGCCGGATATTTGTAAACTGTCGTCATCTCAGTACTTGGTGCAATCAGCGGGGAGCTTCTCTGGACGCCGTGTTGAAAGAGTTGGAGACCAAAGGTATCTATAAGAGAGGTACCAGAGAACAAATATCCCTGGGGCAGGGAGTGGCGGCTTTAACCAGAGGAAGAACTATGTGTTATTGTTTCAGATTGACCGAGCTTAGTCTGGTAGATGCAGTTCGGGATTTGGGGATTAATCCATTATGACAGCTATATTTAATTCAGACAATCTTTTAGTCCCTTCTCATGTCAACAACAGCGGGACGCTCTATATACCGGCTCAGATAAGACAGGGGAGAGTTGAAGTTCTTGCAGTTGGGGAATACGTTTTCATTTCAGTTTATAAAGATATAAAGGAGAAGCGCAGCCCCAGGTATATAAGTATTGGGAAGGCGCGAGTTAAAGAGTTTTTTTCAAATATAGACAAAACCACTTGGCCTGTGGTTCTGCAAAAAACTTTTGAGTCTGATATTGTAACCAACTTTAAAATAGTGTTTTATGAAGAGGAGTACTATTGATGCTAGCTAGTAAACTAATCCAACGTTTGAGCATTCTTTGTGAGAATATTAAAGCTTGGAACATCCTTTATATGTCTATAAAGGACATAAACTTTGAAAAACTAACCACTCTGGAGGATTGTGTTGACTGTCTCAGGATATATGATAACATCATGGAAGGGGCTGCTTTTTTACCTGACTGGGTAAAAATATTGGCTCATGAAGCAGATACTGGCGATTGGCTTGTTGAGTCCCAGAGACAAGAATTTCTTGCCACCATTAAAGAATGTGTTATCATCTTGGCTATGGATCGCCCGGAGCCAATGGCCGGTATTCTCAGGGAATTCCGGCCTAAAGTTATTAACCGGGCCATGACTATCAGGCAGTTTTCTACAGACGCGGAAGACTGCGCTTTGCTTAAAATGTTTACCGGCGGAAGCCTACATTAGGAGGATTGAAAAATGCCTTTGCTTAAACCCGAGAAGAATGAAAAGAAAGAAGAGTTTGTGTCCCGGTTTATGCAGTCCCGTGATGCTGAAGAATTTACTACCCACCAACAAAAATTGGCTGTAGCCTTCGATCAGTGGAAGGAGAAAGAAAAGGAAGATAAGATAAAAGAAAAGGAAAAAGAGAAAGAGGAGATGAAAAAAGAAAAAGAAAAAGAAATTGCAGCAAAGAAAAAGGCGAAGGAAAAAGATATGGAGGATAGGGCAATAGAGCGAGGACGGGAGTTGGAAGAAAAGAAGAGGGGAAGAAGTGGTAATTAAAGCCGTTTCCAAGTAAGGAGGAATAAAATGGAAGGAACCAAATACGATTCAGGTAAGCTCAGACTGGACCTAATCCCACCCGAGATTATCCAAGTGCTTGGAGAGATTTTTACTTTTGGGTGTGAACGGTACGGGGAAGGAAATTGGGCTAAAGGCTTGTCTGAAAATAGACTGATTGCGGCAGCCCGGAGGCATGATCTAGCTTTCGCGCAGGGCGAAGAGATGGACCCAGATTCCGGACTGCCTCACTTGGCCCATGCTGCCTGGAACTTACTCATAGCTCAGACTTTGCGAGAACGAAATAAAGCAGAAAATAAAAGTTGTCCTAAGATAGGTGATGTGTACTGGGAAACGCAGAAGCTGAATCAAAATTGCCCAAGAACAAACACTGAATCTTGGCTGGACCAAAATTGCTCAAGAGCAGATACCGGGCCATGGGGGAAATAATATGACTACCAATCCTGATCTTGCCGATGTGGAGATTACCAGCGAGCAACTTGAAGAAATACGCTCCAGTTACCTGGCTTGGAGAAAAGAATTTTGCGAAAGCCGAGGCTGGATAGGCGCAGAAAGCAAGCTCCAATTAAACATCAAACAACCGGTTTATCCATATAGGGAAAAACCCCCTCCTAATGGGAAACCAAAGACAAAGAACAGTTCGCAGCTGACAAAGGAACAGTCAGAAAATACCATCACTTTTGAACAGGCGGCAAACATGTGTCAAGAGAAGTTGGGAATTGATGTAAGCTCAGAGTTTCTGGAGAATCTCATTACTAAGAGGGGGTTTTTTCCTCACCTGGCTGAGTACTCTTTCATCCCTTCTAGTTTCAGAAATAAGATTGTCGGGATTAATATCAACCGATGGAAAGGTTTTCTGAATGGGAGAACGTGGGCTAAGACTGCGCAACTTTTATTTTCATGTGAGGAGTAGATTGTGGCTGATCCAAAAGTTATCAAGTTCAAAAAGCTATATGAAACAGACATTGATATTTTGAAAGGCTGTTTTTCTAGCTTTCATAACCGGCATATTTTCAATCCGGGAGACATTGTACAATGGAAACCAAAACTTCGTAATAGGACTCTGGCAGGTCCATTTGTGGTTATGGAAGTACTGGATACCCCTGTTTTTAAATTTGATCAGGATCACCATAATTGCTATTTCAATGAACCTTTAGATGTTATAATTGGGAGTATAGATTTAGACGGAGATCTTTTGTGCTATCATTTCGATAGTCGTAGGTTGGAGCCTTATAAATTCCCGGAAACACAATAAAATAAAAAAAGTCCCAACCAACGAATTGATTGGGACTTTAAACAGGAAGGAGTAATTATGATCCATAACAAAAACATAATTACTATATCAAACCTTCTGTTTCGTGTCAATAAAATATTTTAAGCCGCCGTTGCTGTCACCACAAAAGAGCTTCTCGGCATACGGTTAAAGATAGTGATGTGCTCATCATCATTACCTCTAAAAGCTTCAAGGAAGACTGTCACACAACAGCAACAATCAGCTTTTTTCAATAGGAACCGGCGCAGAGAATCAGCCCTAAGAAAATTGCCGTCACAGCGTCTAACGGGAAGAGTAGTAGTCCCGTCAGTAATCTGGATTTGGTCAGTGTTATTAGCCGGGATCATACAGGATGTCAAACATAGTTTGAAGCAGGTATTATTCACGGCGATATTGTCCAGAGATGGAGTTACCGTCAAAGTAACAAACCCGGTTGTCGCAGTGTCTACCCCAATAACTGTAAAGCAGGGTTTACAACAAGTCTCGTTCATAACTAAACCTGCTTTCAGTTGGGGTAATGCTCATGAATATGCTTCTCGGTATGCACCTTGGCATGGTACATATTACGGCAAGCTTCATGAATCTCGTTATAACAGGCGGCTAGTTTCTGCAAAAGACACAGTTTGACTTCGCACAAGTCTTCCCCGTGCCAAGCTTCGCAGGTCTCAGACAACTCACTCGCTAGCCTCTCCTTCATCAGATGAACCGATATCATTGGTCGGCTCCTTTCTTTTCTTCTTTATATTTTTGCCCAGGGATAGCTCCATACTGGACATAGCTCTCCGGCCATTATTGGTGTTGACGGCCCAGTATAGACCGTAGCCAATAAGAACCCCAACAAGAGTCCGCATTATAGCCTCCCTTTTATATGCTCCTGGGAACCCAGGTCCACAGGAGCATAATAGATTTAGGCCACGCCACAGCAACAGTCGTTCCGTCGCCCATCAAAGCCCTGCTGGAAATTGAAAGGCTGGGTGTGAGGGAAACCCCCAGCAGTGTAGAACGGAGGACGTTTAGCCATGTCGCACTCAATCCGGTCCAGACGATGGTTCAACTGACAATTACCGGAGTTGATGCTGTTGACCGTTTCCTGCTGAAGCAACTTGCCTTTAAGCTCCAGCTTTTCATCCCGAAGCGCCGCGATCTGGTTAGTCAGAGCCATAACCTCCTGCTCACGAGCAATCTGCATTTGGTTCTGAATAATAGCCGCTTCGCCCAGTTTAATCTCACAGGTCTGAGCATCCAAGGCATGGATAATAGCTCCAGTGTCCATGGCATTCTGGGTTTTAATCTGGCCAGTAGTGTAGGCAACTTCTTTGGCAATATTGGCAATAGCCACATCCTCAACCGGATTGCAAACCGGGGGACAGTCACAGTGATGGCCGCCACCGCCGCCCCAGCCTCCGGGACCCCCGTTGGCCATAAGAGCGGGCAGAAGAGCGGGCAGAAGAGCAGCATGACCGCCATCATGATTGCCTTTGCCCCAAAAGATGGCAAAGACAAAAATGATAAGAATGGCGAAAATAAACAGTCCACTGCTGCCTACACCACCCCAGCCGCCGCTGCCGACGACATCCTCATTCACGTTAATACTCATTAGTTTACCTCTTGTTATTTATAGGCAGGAACTGTCTGAACCCGCCGGGAGAAGGACTCGAAGTTCCAGAATTTGCGGAATTGCAAATGTCCTGGCCGAGTCCCTGTAATTGTTCAGCTAAGTTAGGCGAAAACCGGTTCAATAAATTGGAGACGAAGGGATTCTTAGCCATGCTAACCATCGTAGCCAATTGCTGCTTGGAGGTATTTGTTTCCCGGATAGCCCGAAGCAAGTCTTCCTTAGTATTTTTATACCCGCCATTAGTTACTTTACCGATGGCCTCACGGATAGTTGGAGCGTACTGGTTCGCTTTCTCCACCCCCAGAAAGGGAGTTAGCATCATTGGTAGTAGTCCGGTCATCGCCCCGGAGAACAGAGTTTTCAAGTCCATTATTTTTTACCTCCTCATTTTTAGTTACAGAAGATACTTCGGGAGTCTTAATAACTCGGGTTAATTCATCTACCAAAGTCATCAGTTTAGTTCTGGAATCCCGTTCAGCTTGTAGCTCCTCCATTAATTTTTGATTGATCTGCTCCTGAGTTAGTGGGACCTGGATAGCCCCTAGCTTTATTAGCTCTGCCTCATACTCCGCCGCTTGCTTCTCTACCTTCTGATAAATATCCTCAGACACACCAATACATTGAGTCCCCCCAGAAGTCTCCGTATAAATACGACCTTCCTGGAAATAAGCAATAAATTTATTATTCTGGGGGACAGGCTGATAAGCAGCCATAGTGTGGGAAGAATAGTTGTAAGGTGCCTGCGGGTAATAATTCATTCAGTTACCTCTCTGGTATGAAAAAAGAAATCCCGTTTACAATCTGGTATGATTATAAACGGGCTTACTAAAGAGATGATTACTTATTTATGTTCAAATAAGTGGTTTACTGTTATCAGTTAATGCTATTTTCCTCCAACCAAACTCTTACCCAATGGTCCCATAAAGGCAAAAGTTTATTTTGCTGGGCTTTTGAGTAATAATCAATCTGATCTACATTTTTGTCATACCAAAATCTATCCAAGATAGACTGTATAGCAGGAGGTGACATCTCCATTTGTTGTAACATGGCTCTGGTTTTAGCTGGACTCCAACCCTTGGAACTCAATTCTGTGAATATCCATTTTTTCCGTTTAGCCATTTACTCGATAATAATTTGGGCCGATTGCATACTTAAATCCTTTCCTGAACAGTTAGTAGCTGAAATACTCACATTATAATTACCGGTTCCGGTGGGTGTACCAGAAAGTTTAATATAGTTAGCTCCCGTCTCAGCAACAGCCCAGCTGGGATGACCACTAACTCCAAGAGTCATAGGCAAACTGCCTTTAAAAACTGCCGTAGCCATATACGGGACGCCTGTTTTCCCGGTAGGGAAGACAACCCCGGCAGTGGTAACTCCTTCGCAGGGGCAATCCCCAGCGCAGCAATCGAAATTACAAATGAGCCACTCAGTTACGGCAATAGAGTTCTCGAAAAAAACACAGGTCCCACGAGGGAATTTACGGGGCACAGACTCACTCTGTCCCCGCTCCACCAGCAAAGAGTCACAGGTATTGGTAACTCTGATGTACTCATAATAGAGATCATCCTTAAGCGTTAGCAGTATCTCCTCCCCCTCCGGGACCAGGGCTTTAAGCCGGTTTTCATCAGCCTCAGTCAGAGGCAGGTGTCCGGAGTCGGCATTAATGTGCTGAGAGAGAAAAGCACTAAAGGGTTTAATTATCATCACAGAACTCCCGTAATAAGTCAGCAAGCTACAGGCTTGGCTTCCCCTGAGTTGACCACTATTTTGTCAATGAAAAATTTCTCATTGGATAGGTCTATATCCAAAGTAGTGATTAGCTTCCCGTTTCTAAACTCAACCTGTCCCACATACCGCCCAGTTGGGAGGGACCATAACAGGTTATCAAAACGGAAAACAACTTCCCCATCATCGCTTTTGTCAAAAGCCGGGTAAACCAAAACCCCGCCTTCATGGGGGGAACAGCGAGGCTGCCAGCCCCAGGACGGGTAAGGGAAACAGCCAGGCAGCCGACATCCAATATTAATTATTGGACTGATAAGGTTCCCACATTCACAAACAGGAGAAGTTATGACTAGCCTGATATCATCCGCCGCGATTAATTGGACGCCGTCACAGCCGGGAGAGACCAAGGATACCCGCAACTCGGGCTGTCCCTGTCGTATTTTTACTATGGCCATAATTTTTCTCCCTTAAATAAAAGAGTTCCCTGCGGCTGGGAAGGATCAGCCGCAGGGATTAAGCGGGCTGTCGGCAGCGTAACAGCCCGCTTAAATTGGTCTGGTTCGGATTTTCTGAATTTTGCGGATGACCTCGTTTTGGACAGCTACCCGGTCTCTGCTCCATTCATCTGCCCTACCTCTAAGTTTATCATACGCATCAACTTTAGTGCGTAATATCTTGGCATCTGCTTTAAAACTTTGGTTTATTTTATTCAGATCACTCTCAGCGTTTCTAAGAAGAATATATTGTTCGATCTGAGCAGGAGTAAAACCACCCTTTTGCATATTCTCAGTAATGTAAACATCCCTCTTAGCCCTATTTGAGCCATAAGAAGTGTCTGAAACGCTGACATCCCGGTCAATTATCATCTTCTCTAACTGGCTTTTAACATCGAAGTACTCAGTTTGAGCAATATTTATCTCGGCCCCGTACCATCCAGCGGCCCCCAAGGCGGATAACCACGGACCTATCTCATCCCGAGTGGACTGGAACATGGTATTTTTATTGAAACTATTTGCTTCTATAGCTCCAGTTATACCGGCCAGAGGTCCGGGAAGATACCCATTGGCAAAATGCCGCAGAGTTTCCGGGTAAAAATCAATTCCAGTTTTATCCCGGATTGTTTTAGCCATCTCATGCCAGGCATCGGGGGTACCTATCCTTCCAGAGGCGGAAGCGGATTTAAGCCCAGTCCGCCCAGCAGTTATAGGCTGACCAAATGTATTTTTATTCATAGCCCACTCCATCACCGGCTGGGTTACGGTAGGAGAAAGAGTCTGCATAAGCCAGCGAACCGGGTCAGAAGCGAAAGAATACTGAGGGAAGTTCTCCGGGAGCAGGGACCGGGTCAAAGAAATAAAAATATTAGCGAAAGCATCTCCCGGAGCTATCAATCCCCGAGATAACCTATCTAAGGATAAACCTGCGCCCCACGTCATTTGATGCATCCCGAACCCGATAGGGGCTTTGAAAAATCCTTTACCTTTCCCCAATGAGACTGGAATATACCTAGAAGCTGAATTAAACGGGATAGCGTCAAATCTATTAACCCCAGTTTCTTCATCATCCCCGGCCCATTCCCTCAGGAAAGCAATCAAAGCCAAGGACCCAAGTGTTAGCCCTACTGCTGTCCACCGGGCGTTCCGAACATTTTTATTGGGGGAGCGCCAGTCTTTAGTGAGTCCCAAAGAACGCAGAACGGTTTTACTTCCCTGCATAGAGGAAACAAAGAAAGGATATATGGCTGAGGCATAAGGAGCCAAACCGCCCCGTTCAGTAAGGTTAAACATCTCCAAAGTTTTAAACTCGGCATCCCCGGTATTTACGTCCTGTTCCCGCATAGATACATATTGAAGGAAAGGTGCAAAGCTATTGAAAAAGTCGTTCCACTCATCAATGAGATGATTAGGTAAACCTAGAGTTTTTCCTAATTCAGTATAGTCAAAAGCTCTTTGCTCGGGAGTGGTTTTTGACCTGACTTTAAGCTGACTGAGTATAGTCAGATTAACCCCGCTTTTTTCAAACTCCCGCCAATATTTCTCATACTTATTTAGAAGGTCTTGAGGAATATTTTTATTGCGCCCAGTAAAAGAATTAGTATAAGCCGATATAAAGGTCGGGTTAAATAATAGAGCCATCATCTTCCTGGATACCGCTGCCCCGGAGAGTTCGGTTCCGTCACTCTTCAATACCCCTCGGCCTAGCATATTAGTTATTCGTTCCGGGATATCTCTAACTGCGGTTTTCGGGGCAAAAAGCGGGACAAATTTAGTCCACAGAGAAGCCGTAGCCGCAGTAGCCGGGCGGAGAGTTTGCCAGACTTTACCGGCTTGAGCCGGGCCAGCCCAAGACTTAGCTACTACTTCATAATAAGAGTCATTCTCCAAAAATATAGTATTAAATTCTTCCTCCGACAGCCCAGGAAATCTTTTGCGCAAATCCAGCTTATTTTCAGCAAAGGTATATTTATATCCTACCATTATAGGATTTCCTATATTGTCATACTCCAATTCATATCGGACAAAACCTGGACGTTCATATACTTTTTTATAAAAAGTATTCTGCCCGGCTTTGGATGCGAGTGACCCTGATCTTTCCCGGACTAAACCGTAACTATTATTCGGGCTTATTCTCTTATGCAAGGCATCCAAGGCATCCCTAAATTCCCGCCCTCCTATTTCAGTTGAAGCTCTGGACATATACTGAAGCAAATTCTGGGTAGAAGGAGCGGCTATATGATGCGCTCCCCCACGATGATAGTACCGGGTAGGATTAAATATTCTATTACCAGCATCGTCTGAGGATAAAGAGGATGACTCAATGTAAGTAGCGGTGGGTGCATAAATTTTAAATGGATACCATTGATCTTTAATAGCCTGAGGCAAGACTCCGGCCTTTACCCTAGCCTCAGTTACGGCCTGGAAAGCATCTGCTAAAGCTTGAGTCATCTCCTCCATGTCAGCCCTGGAGAAAGTTTTCTCCATATCTTTAAGATAATTCTCGAAATACTCTAGTGTAGCCCCTCCAGGTAAGGCTACATCTCCCATGCCTTTCCACTTTCTTTTCCCCGTCTGGACATCATCATAGTCTTTAAGGTTCTGTTGCAATCCCAAAACCATAGGGTCCGTAGCAGGATCGGCCCCGGCTGCCTCTGCATTGTTTATAGCTTCCTGAAGCTCAGTTGCTAGCCCCTGACGAAAGGCAGTGTGCCCCTCCTCGACTACATGCATGGCGACATGGATATTACCGGCAATGTCAGCCATCATCTTCTCTAAAGGCACATTATATTTCTTCCCAAACTTGATCAGTGTTTTAGCTGCCGGGACAAAAGCAGCCTCGTTCAATTGTTTACTGGCCTCAAGGATTTTATTTGGCATAAGAGTATAAGTCTGCCAAACAATATTGTTCTCCTGCTCTGTCCCTATTACCGGAGAAACCTCCCTTAACCAACCAAAGAAATGATGAGCTTTATTATATGCTGCCGCAGCTATGTTTTCCCCCCAAGACCTCCAGTTAGATAGTAAACGAACAGGGTCTTTACTGGGACCATAAGTCTGAGGAGCAAAACGTGGTGCAGAACCTACCGGTCCACCGGGTCCAGCCGGACCACCAGGAACCACCACACCTCCAGGAGTTGTCGGACCTCCTGGCCCACCAGGCACACCAGGCCCACCTTGTGCTCCGAGAGTTACCGTGGGTCCGCTGGCCGCCGCAGGGCCTGTAGGAGCAGCCGCCGGACCTTGAGGAGCTGCCGCAGGTTCCGCAGGAGCCGCCGCTAATACTTGCTGAGCCAGGTCAGAATACTCCTCAGCTTTGGGAGTCTCAGCCGGGATATCCAGCCCCTCATAGGGATTGGCTGGGGCCTCTCCAGCAGTTTCCTTTAAAATGTCATTTATGCTTGTCTGTAGTTGCTCAGCAGTTTCTTCAATCGCTGCTCCTGTCTCAGCAGCAATCTCGGCTCCCGGAACCCTAAACTCCTCCTGAGCTACAAAAAGACTTGGCATGACGCTGGCATCATACAGCCCCATCTCAGACACAGTAGGCGTATTGGGATTAGTCAGCAACGATTCCAGAGCCTGAGCTATAACCGCGTCAGAAACAGTATCCCCAAGCTGCGCATTAATCAGATCAGCAGTATCAGGATTAGAAGCCAAATCCATAGTAACCTGAGCATCTATTTCTCCAGCTCTGGCTTTCTCTACAGTACTCCCGATATCTCTTGTCTGTCCTGCTTTGGCTTGAGTTACCTCTTCTTTGGTACTTAAAGCGGAAGACGTACCATTGACAAAGAAAATATCTCCAGAGAAAGGAGCGGCTCCATATCGCCCCTCAATTCCTGATGTCAGGTGAACAGTCTGCCCTCTGGTCCCCCGTCCACTCTCCAGTTTAATCTCGCTCTTATCTTCTCGGGACAGCCAGACCGGGGTAAGATTAGAGCTATTGCTGAGACCATCAAACTCCCGCCCTAAAACGGCATTGACCGGGTCCCCGGAAACCTCTCCTTTTTTGTTTCGGGAAAGAAGATAAGTATCCCCCGTCCGTTTATCAGCAAACAAAGCGCTGGTATTCTTCTTAAGAAGAGCTTTGTCTACCATCCATCTAACAACATCCGAGTGTCTGGGGATAATGTCATTCGGTCGGCCTTTAGTATTCAGACCCTTGGGACGGGTAGTAAAATTGTCCTCCAGCTTATTCTCAGAGACAACTACCCCGTTGGAAAGGATATTGCGCAAAGTAGCCCTGAGAGCCTGCTTAGCTGGGGCTGATTCAGGAATAGAGTTAGCCCAAGGATCAACCCCGCTCGGATTAGCTATAGAAGTCATAGCATCAGCCAGAGCCACCTCAATACCTCTGGACTGATAAGATCGCATTTGTGTGGAGTCCTCAGTCGGGGTGAAGCCTCGCCAAATAGCGTTAAACTGCTCTATTACCGTCTGGTTTAAACCTCCTGCCCCAAAGAGCGCGTCTTTAGTTTTCTCAGGCAGATTGCGGGCCGCCCCACCTAAGTCGTCAATAACGTCCACATCTTTGATAATAGCCTTAGTTGTCTCAGCCTTTTTAGCCTCAGTGATAGGAGATTTTAAAGTCGAGTCCAGACTTGGGACCTGGGATGTCTCCGGAGTCTGCTCCAGATTAGTCATACCCAAAAGAGCTAAAAGATTATCCCGTGACCGCCTGACCGCCTCCCATTCGCTTAGCTGCCTCCGCTCCTCCTCGCTCTGGACAGGGCCTGCTCCATCGGCCTCACCGCTGTCTTCTCGGACTGTCCACGGACCTGCGCTTCGTTCTGCAAGATTTGTCTCTGTATCTCCACTGGTAACCCTTCCAAGTCCTGCGGCCACTGGCTCGGCTGCGAAGCCTGCCCCAATCGTGACATCTGCTGTCTCAAAAGGGACACTAAGGCTTTCAGCCGATCGGAGGGTTTGAATTTCCCCTTCTGCCCGAATCCCCGTGACCTCAAATCCTGTATCAATTCCCTCAGCTTCTTCAGCTGTTGAGGGGAAAGGGCTTTCAGCAAGTATGTCGGCAGTGGCTTCCACTGACTCACTGCCTCGACTATCTTCCGTGACAGGTCCTGCTGTTGTTTCAGGGACAACTGGCCCCACTGTTTGGCCACGTGACTCCTCCTGTGCGATATTAATAATAGGTCCCTTATAAGTTACAGGCTCCTCAGGAGCCGCCGCAGGCCCTTCGGGGGCAGGAGCGATCCCCTCAGGAGGCGGAGCAAGCCCCCCGGCTTCCTCAATAGCCGCGCGAGTCCCAGATGTTACTGTCTCCTCAGGAGCTGGGAGTCCCCGAAGCCCGGTAAGCTCAGGCCGAGGTCCCGGAGCAGAGAGAGCCAGAGTTTCCTCTGGAGTAGGAAGCTCCTGAAAACCTGTAAGTTGCCGAGGAGCTTCTGGAGCCGGGAGTTCTCGGAAACCGGGAAGTTGCGGCGGGATATCAGGCACTATCCGAGCCTCAGTTGCCGGGGATTCTCCGGCAGTTATGTATCCGCTGGGAATGATTGTAGCCTGGGGGCGGTTAGCTCGGGACCCTCTAACTGTTTGAACAGCTGACCCAGCCCCACCTAAAAAACCGCCCATGGCCGCCCCTGTTAAAGCTTGCTCCAATGCTCCCTCAGTAACATTGCCCTCTCCTAAAGCCTCCTGTAACCCTAGGTTGACATTAATAGCTTCAAGTCCCTCACTTATGAACTCCTCTGTTGCACCAGCAGCGGCGGTCCGGGTAATAGGAGAATTGAGAATAGCGGCAGCCACTTGCCGCCCCAAGCCCCGGCTTGCAGCCGCGCCCGCCGCCTGACCAACTACCGGGATTCTTTTCCCAGCAGTATGGATAAGCCCACCAATAACCAGACCCTCGGCCGCGCCAATAACCTCCCCGCGTTTCGCTACATCACCAATACCTTTTAGGATAATCTCCTGTCTTATCTCTCCGGGGTCTACAATCCCCTGATCTATTAGGGACTGCCCCACAGGGGAAGCTAACAATTCATCATCTGACTTAGCGTAAATCTCCCGCAAGAACTCGTCTGTATTCTGATACTCAACCAATTTAGATGTGGCCAGCGTCGCCCCGCCCAAACTCCCACCTAAGGCCCCAATCGCCCCACCAGCAGCCGCACCGGCGGGACCGCCAACAACTCCACCAGCAGCCGCGCCAACCTTACCCCCAGCGGCTCCGCCCGCGGCACCACCAGCTAGTATCGCGGCTATATTAGATACCTGTTTAGCCAAACCGGAGATGGCGTAAGAAGCCTTGTCCCCTAAACTTTGCTCCAAAAAGGTATTCAAAGCTGGCCAAGTAGCTCCAGCTTCTCGAAACTCTTGCTCTCGTCTGATCCAGTCCAATCTTTGAGGGTATTTAGATAGTAATTCCCCCTCCCGTTCCTCAGCTTTAGCTAAACTTTCCTCATAAGTTTGCCGGGATTGCTCATATTGTGCTTGGGCCGCCGCTACATTAGCTTGAGCCTGATTAACCTCAGAAAGAGTAGACTTAGTAGGGCTAGTTTGATAAGTACTGGCTGCCTGAGCCGCAGCCTCTCTGGCTTTAGTTAAACTTTCAGCTGCCCCAACACTGCTCCGGACATCAGTAAACTGCCGCCCTACATCCTGAACACCGCCAATAACCTCAGATACTATATTACCTGTATCACTGGATCTATTTATAGCTTCCTGCTCACTGTATATAATACGAGACAGGCTGTTATGGATATCCTGATAAGCTTTATCCGCCTCTTTCCCGAACTGGTCCGCCATGGTCGGCCAGTTAACCTCGAATTCTTTCAGCAGATTCTGCTTACGTCTTAAAGAAGCCCCGCTCCAACGCGGGTCATTGACGATGTCAACTATGAACTTATTTGACAGGTTCATTTATGGGACTCCTGTCCAACAAGGCAAGGATTCTTTCGTCAAAAACAGTAGGATAAAGGGAAAATAAATTTTTCTTCCCTGACGATTTCTCCTCTGATTCCTGCAACTGACCCAAGAACCGCATCAAAGCTTCCCGCCGATCATACTCGAATTTACCTATCGACCTGAAATCATCTTCTTCTTGTTTATTTTGAGGAACCGCCACCTTGTCTTCCCCATCCATAGCAAAACGTAAAGAGGTAGACTCCGAGGGTTTCTCTTCTGGACGGAAGATATTAGCTATATCAGAAATATAATTAGAGGCAGCGGGATCTCCTGTTGGCACCGGGAGAGCACTGTAGACGGTTGATGGCTCGGTCGGAGCATCAGACGCTATTCTTGATGATTGTTGGTATTGAGTCGGACCTACAGCAGTATCAAGGAACTCCGAAGCTAAAGAAGACTCAGCCGCCCCGGCGGCTTTGGAGGGAGGGCTGGAAGACTTTTTTGGAAGGGAGGTAGAGGAAACGTCTGCCGCCGGGGCAGCAGACGGGGAAGAAACTTTACGAGGCTTAAAGGTTATGTCTCTGTCACTATTAAACCTCCGAGTAATACGATTGACATATTCTCGGGTTTCTTTAATATCAGGGACTTTATTGCCGCTTTTCGCTACCCGGCCCGGCCCGGCATTATAAGCTGCTAAAGCCAAGTCTACTGACCCAAACTTCTTAAGCTGTCGAGACAGATACTTAGCCCCACCATTGACGTTCTGGACAGGGTCCCAAGGGTCAGTAACACCCAAATCCTTAGCAGTCCCAGGCATTAATTGGGTCAGACCCATGGCCCCAACCCGAGATTTAGCATTAGGGTTCCCACCACTTTCCGCCTCAATCAAAGCTAGAAGCAGTTTACGCGGAACCCCGTGTTTATCCGCCGCCGCATTAGCGATGCTAACTATATCTAAAGTCTGTTCTTCTGCCATATGTACTCCGATATATCTATGATGCTTGTTACATCCGGTAAAAGTTAGCAATAAAAAAAAGCAGCAAATTAATCGGGCCAGCCTCACAACTCTCCCGTTAAAGACCTACTTAAACCAACGTTAGATCCTGCCGTAGGCCCAGTCGAAAGGTATTGCGATCTAGGCAACGGATTAAAGCCCGGATGTAATTTAATATACTGTTGGACAGGAGACAAATCATTATTCCACCATCTCCACAAAAAGCCTGTCTCGTCTTTTATAGCTTGCTGTAAAACCGGATCAGCTTCTCCTCTGTTTATTCGGCCAAAAACATCCATCTTCCGTTCAAACTGTCGTAAACCAAGATTTTTTTTATTGAAATCAAGCTCAATACCCATCATCTCATTGGCATACTTTTGCTGAATTAGTCTGGCTTCAGCTGACTCTCTATTAATTCCTTTCATTTCCTCCGCCATATCCAACTGAAGTTTAGCCATTCTGGCATTAACTTCCTGCTCCATTACTTTATATTGGGAGGTCAGCTCTTCAACTCTGGCATTGGTACTCTCTCTATCAGCCTGTGCTCTGAGTATACGTCTACGGTCAGGAGCAGTCTCTTGCTGAAAAGCTAACTCCCAAGCTGCCGCTTTAGCCTGAGTCTCAGTCATACCCGATACAGCACTAATTCTCCTGATCTCTGCCCCAAATGTAGCATCTCCTAAATCATTGTTACGAATCATATTCGTTAGCTGTTCTTCAGTCTGCGCTATTTGCAGAGGATTCATGCTACGCGCCAACTCATTCCTAAGTTGCAAAGCGTCTACCTGTAAACCGGCAGATTGCGCCTCATTTCTAGCCGTAGCAATAGCATCTAACTCAGTAGCATCCGCTACTCGGGCATTTCGCATAGCTGTCTGTGCTTGAGCAGTAGTGAGATTAGCTCTAGCAAATTCATTCTGAACAAATGCAGGTATTGTTTCCTCGGCCCGCATCGCTTCAGCTTCACTCCGCCTGACCTCTGATGGAGTTAATTCCGTAGTTCTTCTCGCCCCAGCTGTAGTAGCCTCTGTCTGCGCCCCTGTCAGCCCCAACCCTGCTTCTTCCCTTTGCGGGATATACGGCTGTCGAAGTTCTTCCGAAGTGGTGGAAGTCTCTAATCCCCGAGTTTGAGCGCCCATAAAGCCCAATCTAGCTTCTTCCTGAGCCACACGAGTAGGCAAAGTTTGCGAAGAAAAAACATTACCCAACTCCAGGTTCTGAGCTTTCCCTTCCTCTTGCCTGAGCCGAGCATCAAGGGACCCCCCCTGAAAAAGATTCTCCAACTGCCCTGCCCTGACTTTCTCAAACTTATCCCGGTCCGCCCAGTTAGCAGCAATAGCAGCCTCGCGTCCCTCGACATATGGTCTAAAAACATCAGGAAAAATAAGAGCCATAATTCTATACCTCTAAATGCAATTATACCAAATTATATTAGAATTGACCAGATTGAATCCCACCGGCGGTAACAAAATTAGGACCCATATCCCCAACCCCCCGCATCCCGAAGTCCAAAGCTCCCCCGGATAAAGAAGACTGCGCATATTGGGAGGGGTACTCCGTTTGTTGCCGATTGAAATAATAGCCCAGATATCCTACCGCTCCGGAAAAAGCTTTACCCGCCGCTTCTCCCAACCCCGCCAATAAATTATCAGCAGTGGCCGAGTACTTAGCCGACTGGGCCAGCAGGTCCCGTCCAAGATTAAGAAGGTTAGATCGCTTATTCCATCTAACATCATCTCTCTGGATTACATACATCTCATCAAAGCGATAACCAAAATTAACGCTATCATCTACCATGATTGCCCTGGACAAATTAAGGTCCTCAGTCAAAGACTTATCTACACAAAGACAATATTTGGAGGCTGCCGCTGTCAGCCGTTGACTATTTTCCCCAAAAGCATTGGTTACAAAGGAGGTGTAATTAGATTTAACAGAGGAACAGTCCACTACCGGAACAGGGGTATTCATGATCTCCTGAATCATGGCCGCCTCTAAAGGCATGTAAGCCGTCTTATACCTGTTCCATCGGTCCTCAAAAATTTTGGCATAGCTGTCCGCTATGCTCTGCCGCATGTCGTTTATTTCAATCTGGGCTTCCAAACTTTTATAAGCAACAATAAAAGCTACCGCGGCCAATACTGTATTAAGGGCTTTCTGTCCTATATCCCCATACCGAGGAGCCGCCCAGTGGCAGAACTTAATCGGCTCTAGCTTAAGAGAAGTACCAGTAGCCCACGTATTAGTTATATAGGTGGTCGGACTACCGCCCAAGCTTCACCTCCAACACAACTCCATCTTCGAAATTAACTCTTTTCTGGATATAGTCCACTATCCCAAACCCAAGCTCAGTATATAGACTAATAACTTTATAATCCCCGGCACAAGTTTCTATCTTAAGAGTCTCCGCACCTTCTCCAATGAACCAATTAAATCCTTTCTCAGCTATTTCTTTAGCTTGAACCGCAGTCCTATACTGTGGAAGGATGGAGCAATCTTTAGCATAATAAATTTTGTTCGGATGAATGGAGAAAAAAAGGAAACCAATCATTTCATCTGAATCAGAAAAAATTCCAACCACTTTCAACGGCGTCATCTTAAACCAATCCCGACAAGCTTCTCCGGTATATTGGATATGCTGGGTATAACACTCCGTGAGCACCTGTGCCAGATTGCCCATGTCAGACTCAACCATATATCTAAAATACATCTTATCCTCCGGCAAAAGGGTCAGCTATGAAATAATCGTCATCCATCCAATCAGATACAATATTGATAGGGGGCGCACTCCGCCCCCCAGCAAAAGTAGCTGAAATCTCATTACTCAAATTCGAGGCAGTGCGATAAGCTCCCCCAGCCCTATCCAGGGCGATACCATAGGCACCCCCCGTCAAGTCTGAAATGGACCTATACGCTCCCGTCCCCTGTCCACCAGTAAAACTAGCCGAAGGAGCATCAGCACTGACCATAATCGGTCGGGATGACCTACTTCCAGTCATGGAAGATTGGAAATAATTCCCTTCAACCGATGCCGAGGAAGCAGGACCCCCGCCTGTCATCATGCCTGAAAGCTGAGGGGTGGCCTGAGAAGGCTGTCGCGCCTGTCTACGACCAAAAATCATATCCCCAGGATACTGAGTTTGTCTGCGCTCAGAACTATAGCCCAAGAAATACAAAGCTCCTTCAGCACCCTTACCCGCCTGTCGCCCCATATCTCCATAAATACCAGCAGCCAGCGTCCCATAAACCACATTGTCCGCCATCATATCACGACCCCGGTTAAGAACCTGCTCCCGCCGCTTCCATCTCCGGTCGTTCATAGCATCAACTCTAGCCCGCTCATTACGCAAACCCAAACCAGCCATAACCGCCACCGCCGCCGACTGGATGTTTATCTCATCTTTCAACACCCCAACCCTAAACCCAGTATCACAAGGCCGAGTCCCGCGCATCCGAAGCTCAAGGCGATTGCGAAAGAGGAATTTACCTGTAGCTTTAGCTCTACCTATAGCCGTATCCCAATTGGGAGTCGTTTCCGGTAAAGCCCAGGCTTCCGCTAACTCCTGATCTTCAAGAGGTTTAAATCCAGTATTATACCAGTCCCGATGTGCCTGAGCTATATTGAGATACCGGCGAGCAATAGCATCTTGTTTCTTAGCCATCTGGATAGCCACATAGGAATTATAGGCGGCAAAGGCCGCTGCCGCTACATCCCAAACAGCTCCGATAGCCAGCTTACCGGCATCAGTCTCCCCGTTCAAAGGGAAACAAGGGTCAAACTCATAAGCCATTAATTACACCTTCAGGTATCGGGATTGGGGTATATCCGTTTTAACATAAGTTTCAGGAGTGAAATACTTTTGATCTTTAGGAACTATAATCTCATTAACCTGCATAAACTTCAAGCCATTCTCCAGATACTTAAACAGCCCCTGCTTTATATCCTCCGTTTGGCCATACCATGTCTCAATCCTTAAGAGCCGGGTCTCATACAGCAAAGGCCGCAGGATAGCTCCAAGAATAAACCCAACCGCCTTCTCGCCGTCTTTGGCCAGAATCAAAGCCAAGGTCCCCCGCATCCAAAGCTCGGTGAAGTCAATCGCCTTGATATCCCAAATCTTTTCCCCATAATGATTCTTACCTTCTGCTTCCCAATATTCATCAAACAGAGGGAGGAAGTTCTTGGCCAAAAACTCTGTCGCTGATTTAGGATCTTTAATTGGTTCAATTAAATCATAAATAATCGCTGCCATCTTATGCTCCCTGTTCCAAAGTAGCTAACATTGTAGCCAGTTTAATCCGCTCGACAACGCCTGTCCCCCGCAATCCTATTCTAAATTTAACCGGACGCCCGAAGCGAGGCAAACGGAAAGGTTTTTCGTTGAAAACATCCCGGTGATAATATACCCGAGAGTCGGGATCCAATAACTCAAAAACAGTTTGGTCGGTTTTTATCTGAGCTACTCCGGGACACCCCTCCCCCCCAAAAGAAAACTTAGTACTCTCCCACAAATATTCCCGAAAAGAACCCCCCGCGTCCCAATGATAAATGACATCTTCCTCCAGCATCAAAAGCTCACCGTTCTCTGTCACCTGCATATCTACAGGATTGTCAGAGATAGTAGTCAAAGCTCCAAGCTCATAGCTGGAATAGGTTTTCCCGTCTATCTCTAACATAAAAGATATCACATCTGTGACACATATTAAATATCCTTGCCAATAAGCCAAACGCACTGTCTCCGGCTGAAGCCTACGCCACTCTTCACTACTAAACCAAGACGCCGTGAGTATGTTAAAAGTGGCATCAGACTTAAGCAAAACCAACCCGTTAAGCGATGCGTAAATTGCCCCGAAGGGGGTAACTATCATAGAACAAACATAGCCGCAACCTATATCCGGCAAAGAAACATCAACATTCCGATAGTCTTTTAACATAGGGTTTTGCTGATTATAAAGACCCCTTATAACATAAGGTGTACTATCTGTCGTAATAAAAACTGTATCCTCTGAGGCGACCATATTGACTATATTAGCTTTAAGAGTCTTAACATACCGGGCGGGCCAGTTGGCCGGTTCATAGTCCTCAGAGAAATAAACCTGATTATTAGTCACCCCAACCAGACTACCGGTCCCGGTTATATGGCAAATATGCCTGAGATCGTCAGGAGGGGGCTTATTCTCTCTAGTAGTCAGCGCATAACCTAAGTTACGGATAGAAGCATCATCCACATAGGACCTCACCCCATCTCCCAAAGTAGTTACAAGTAGATAATCTGTTACCAGCTCCTGTTCTTTCTCTGTGCCAGTACGGAATCCAGTTGCCGTCCGATAAAGATTAACAGCCACAATCCCGTAACCAGCAGGAGCTGACACAAAACCGCTTAAAGTAACTGCTCCCCGATCTGCAATGGACAAAGAAACTGAGGCCGGGCTAGGAGCAGACTCCTCTCCGAATTGATTCACATAGGTATAAACATAAGACCTGTGATCAACAGTTTCTCCACAAGTCTCTACCCCAACCGCAATTAAAGCACTGGTCGGCGCAGGTACCCCCAATCTTAAATATTCCGGGACACAAGCCACACTGGTTATCACCTCAGGATAGCTTTTTCGCCCGGTAACATACAACCGGTTATAATCGGGTAAATACTCTGTGGCTTTGACGCAAGACGACCAATGGAGATAACAACAACCCCAAGCATGAAAAGACAGAGCGTCACTTGTAGTCTGCTCAATAACTGCCCGCTCCCGCCAAGCCTCAAGCCTCCCGTTATGCAACTTGACATTATGCGCTGCAACCGCTGCATTGTCCGGCAAACTATGCTCAGAGTATTTAGGTATTAGCCCCCCGAAAGTATTTATTATTGGCATAGGTCCACATCCAGAAAAACGACGTTACTTATACTATTAGCCAAAATTAAGGCAACAGTATGATCCCCCGCCGTATATGCATTAGGAGTTAAAGCCTCTATCCCTATAATCTGTAAATTTTCATCTATAACAGCAAAAGCCGATATGGACTGGGTATTAACCAAAAGCTGGAAGTCAGAAGAAAGAGGGACTACCCCCGCCCCGCTTCCCGAAGTCAACTCTCCTACCTTCCCTTTATAGGATATCCTCATTCGACCAGAAGCTGTAGACGTAAAAGAAAAAAGATTAGTTGTCCAAGTCCCTGAAATAACACTACTGAATCTATTCCCCACCGAAGAAGGATTATTAACTATCTGGCTTACCCGGCCCTGCAAATCTATAGTCAAAGCCTGTTCCCCAGCCTGAACCTGCTGAGGCCCCGTGTGTAAACTGGGTAAGTCAATCCGGTAAATCCCTTGGGAATTACTTACTTCAATATTCCCAGCCGTGCCCTGTATGTCAGCCACCCCGGAGCTTCCCGGGTCAGTATATCTGACCACCCGACCATAACGGTCAATCTCAAACCCGGCATGAGTCCCCACCTGAGCATTGTCAATAGTGGCCATATTGATAACAAACTGATTCGTCGCCGGGTTAGTCAATAATAAAACATCAGTAGTAGTGGAGACCATAGATATTGTAGTCGGGGTAATATTGGCATCAATCCTAAGAGGACTGGACGAGGTACCATTCCCACTGAGAGTAATATCCCCGGAGTTCTCATAAAACAATTTACCTGTAAGCCGAGACGAAGAATCCCAATAAAGCAAATTAGCTACATCAGGATTGAGTACTACCGTACCAGACCCGGTATCATCACAAGGCACAGGAACCGGAGTACAGGGCGGGGGGGTGTAAACAGGCAAGTCATCTTTACGCACTTCAACAATACATCCATCCTGTATAACCAGTTTGTCATATACCCCATCATCCGGGACTGCTGTAGATGAAGTAAAAGTCAAACACTCCCCATCAAAAACTAAAGATGCCCCGAAGGGCAGACAGGCAGTAAAAGACTCGCACTCTCTGACTCCGGCTTGCGCGTTCAGATCTTCGTCACACCGGGTACTTTTAGGATAAACCCTGCAAAAGCCGCTCATAAAACCCTCATTTTCCTGTACCGGGATACTCCCCGCTGTCCACCCAACATAGTCTCCACCGCCGCCATCCTGATTCCCTGAATAAACTGCGAAGTATAATCTCTGGACTTAGACAGATTCGTCCATGGTTTATCATTCAAATCATGAGCGTAGGATTTAGCCCCCAGCAATAATAGTTCGTAATATTTATTGACCAACTCCGCATCTATTTCACAGGCATCAAACTTAGGGGCTACAGAGAACGTAACCTCATAACTATAATTTTCCCCCACCTGAGTAAAGTGAACTTCATTAGGGGGCGTCCACCAAGAATACATCCCACATGGTATTTCCGCTGGTTCTTGAGTCAACCGGACGACTCTCCCCCGCAAAGACCCAGTCACATTCCGAGTACTCATTACCGCCACAACCTCTACACAGTCCACCGGTTCAAGAATATAATTATTGACACAAGGCTGAGTACAAATAAATGCTCTACGTCGGAGAAGATTCCCCTCCCGACACATCTTAATAGATGCCCGTCTTAAAAACTGGACAGCCGCTGCATCCGGCAAATCAGGCAGGTCGAACATCAAGTCGTCCAGCAATTCATTTAAAGCTATCTTGGGGTAGAGTTCATAAGTAACAGACAAATTTATCTCCCCGTAGCAGTCGCGGCAGTAGTCGCAGTAGTAGTCAGATCCTCCGAAGAAGCATCCACAGCCCTCATATTATAAGCCAAGAGCCGCCAGAACGCCGCTTCATGGTCCCGTCCCAAAGTAAAGGCTAATTGGTTAACCTCGCCGTCGATCCGATGTGCCCGAGATAAAGCCCATTGTTTCGCCGCCACCGACAGAGTATTAGAGAAATCATCATCGTCAGATAATTCTTCCGGCGACTTGGCGCATTCAACCACTACCCAAGCGTCAACACCCGGAGGGACCTCAGGGTATACTTCCAGAACATTAGTGATCGGAGTAAGGGAATAAGAATTCAACTTAAAATCTCCCGGCTCAGTACGACAGGGTTTGCCATTCCAAACTATTTTAGAACTGGAAGACTTACGACGTAGGGTCCTGATAATTCTCCCATCCTCAGTTGACTGCCCCAGAACTCTGAAAACCCGATCACACTCGCAGGTATCCTGCAAAGTAGAACAACTATCCAGTTTGATAATCATCCGCCTCATAAACAAATCAGGACGCTTACCAAAAGCAACTATCAGCCCCTCCAGTAAATACGCCCTTAATTGGTCCCTCGTCCATCTGACAAATCCAGGATCCGACAAGTCCATGGACAACTGAGACAGGAGAGAACTGACATTAGCCATAATTATTCGTCCCCAATCAAACCTGTTATCCTCTGGATTTCTTTTATCTTTTCTTCCATAGTAAAATTATTCATACCAGAGAAAGGCATCGCAGAATTAATTTCGGTCGGCTCTGAATAAGTTTTTACTTCAGAAAATCCAAACTCAATAACCGCCCGGTTAAAATCAATATGAGGTTGAGCCGGAGACAAGGGAGCCTCTTTCTTATCCAACACAATCTCCGGCTGACTTGCAGTGTCACTAGTATAGGTCTTTACCTCAGGTAAACCAAATTCAGTCACCGCCCGGTCAAAATCAATTTGGGACGGGGGCTGTTGAGATAGAGACATCTCGGCCCTCTTTTTCTTCATCTGCAATATCTCCGCTGGAATTTCAGCCAGAGTCGGCATAGTACCGTCAGCCCTCATTCCTACCGGACGCTGCCCCATCCAACTAGCCGGGTCCTCATTACCATTCTCATCACAACAAACCACAAGATCAGGACGGTTAGCCATGCCTACGTTCCATACATGGATAATCCCTGATTTAATCTCTTTCAAATAGGGAGCCGGAGGGCGTGGGGGATCAGTATTCTTAGCCCCCATCGCCCTTAAGGTATTAGTCAAAGACTCTTCGCTCTGGACTATTTTCTCCATAGCTTCAGAAGAAAGTATTTTTTCACTGCCTATAGTCATACTGTTCTCCCTTTATTTCTTCATGCTTGAGCCTGATTTAGGCTGAGCTTTCTGCTGTTGAATGGGCTTACCTGACTCAGGCAAAGCATTACTCCCCGGTCCCATAGTCGAGGATAGAAGACTTTGACCCTTGAGAGAGGTAATCAACTGCGGTCCGGAACCAGTCGGACCAGCCACAGCTTTAAGCCTCCCAATAACCCCAGCATCTGCTTCCCGGCCTAAATATCCCGGAGTCCGGGGCCGAGGCAAATTAGTCTCAGACTCACTACTGGGGCCACCGGCCTTGGGAGAGTTGACATTGCTGAGTACTCCTAAATAGCCTGGCGTCCGGTTCCCGTAAGAACCGCTGATCTCCTCAGTAGTAATCTTACCATTTTGAATATTGGCCATAATCACAGTCCTCCGGGCGACTCAAACCCCTCAATACGGGAAGTCAGCCACCAGTCATTCCGAGCCATATGAACCCCGTAGTCAGCGTCAGTGGGTAAAGAAACGATCTTAACCCCCAGAATAATCCCGCCGCTTTGGTGCCGGATAGTAACTGCATCAACCCCAGATCCGGTAGTAGTAAAAATAGGCGCGGCATACAGCGGCTGGGCATAACCATTAACCACTTTATCCAGCCAGACAACAACTGAGAACGGCTCTGAAACATCAATCGGAGCACTCACACCCTGAGCGGTGGCCGCGTCACTGATGTCAGACAACTCGGTCAACACAAAACCCCCACGATTACTATTAGCCGTAGGATCCCACTCCACACTTTGGGCCACCAACTCAACAGTACAGCCAGCCAACAAAGCATCGGGTTGACCAATATCAAACCGAACTGACCGAACATAATGGTTACACGGGACTACAATCATCTGGAGAATATCACCAACAGCCAAACCCTCAGGCTGGGCCTTAGTGATGTTATCCCGCTGATAAGGAATCTCACTGGGGACGAAGGGGAAGCCCGCCGCGAAATTAGCCACACTATAAGCCCCATCATAATGAGCATCAAACGGCGGAGTCTTCTTTTTGTTAAGATGACCAAAAGGCGGGCGCGAAGTAACCTCATGCCCAGCACAATTCATGAAAGAGATATCAGGGGTACCCCCCTTATACAAGCGAATATCAGCCATATTTCTATTTCAACCGCCTTTCAGATTTCAAAAGTCCAATAAGCAACGGCCACCCGTTCAGGATAAAGCATCTTGCCTCCCCAAACAGACAACATCTGATACTCAAGACCAAAAGTTTTAGGGTTCTCCATAATCCGACCCTCAATAACATCAGCCGCGTAAGCGAAAGCTTCTTTGTTCCCGGCAATGATATAGAAACACAGCCGCCCGTCACTTTCAATAATGCCCGGAAGATGGATAGTTTCAATCAAATTGAAGCCGGAAATAGGATGAGACCACATACCATCAATAGCCACCGAACAAGGCGCACAAGAACCAGTAAAAGAAGCGTCAGCCAAACGTGATTGAATCAGAACCGGACGCAGATGAACCGGGACAACCATAAACATCTCGCCCTGCTTCCAAGCCAAGTGCTCCATGAGGACCTGCTGCATCAAAGCAAACTGAACCAACAGGTTATCCTTATTGACCACAACCGGATTGCCTCTGGCCCCAAGATTGATGTTGGCATACTGGCCAGACCTGTTTCCTTTATTCCGGGGGTCAGCCTCAAGCATCATTGCCGTGAGCACCCACTCCCGCTGCGCCTTAACGTATTTCTCGTAAGTAGCTTCAAGGAACTTGGCTTCCCACTGTGCCCACCGCTCACAGGCCCAGCGGATAGTCAGCTTATCAATCTTGATACTCTGATAGGCTGCCTGATCAATATACAGGCAGATAGAATTAGCCGTAATCTGGGCGGGCACCATCTCCTGATTGATCTGATAAGACCGCCAGTCAGGGACCTCAGGTGCTTTCAAAATCTGCACCATCTGAGTACAAGCCGTGATTCGTTCGTTGATCTGATTGTTGGTAATTTCAGGGAGGAAATCCCGTTCATACACCACATTCATGATCTCATTGTAATAGCCAGGCCGGGCAAGCGGGGTGTTATCCAGCCCGCCATACCCACTGGAATGTTGCAAAAGAACTCCCATACAGTTCACGCTCCTTATCTAAGTTAACTTTTCCCCGCACTAGTCAGGGCTTGGCGTTGTTTTCGAAACTCTTCTCTTGAAATGACCCCCGTCTTAACCGCAGTCAATAAATCAAGCTGTTCATCTTCCGACATCTTAACCCCATGTTCTTTCACCGAAGAATCAACCGGGGCCGATCCCACTTGGGCAATCTTATCAAACTGAGGCTGATTGCCCAAACGCTCTTTCAAAAAAGAAACAATATAATCAGCATCACCTGCCGCATATGCCATCCCTAATTCATCCTTATTGGTAATGTGAGAACCAGGCCGGGTAGCCTGACTCAGCATTGACTGAAACTGAGAAGTCTTACTCAGAGAATCGAAATCGGGATAAGCTTGCAATATTTTTTTATTGGTATTAGCCCTTAACTCTGAAGACACAGCCTCCTTAGCATACATAGCCTGTTCCTTCAAAACCCGCTGTTGCTCAGCCTGACTCTGCTCAATTTGCTCCCGCAACAATTTAAGCTCTTCACTCAAAGTCGCGTGAGACTTGCGAGTTATACTAGCCATCTTCTCAGCATCATCCGGGTCAATACTGCTAAACTCCGTCCCCGCCAAAGAAAACTCTCTATTAAGCTCTTGCTCCCGACGCCAAGCTTTAAGCTCATCCCGCTCCTGAGCCGCTTTGTCCCGTATCTCCCGCTCAACCCTTAACTTTTCTTCCAGCCTCATTCGCTCAGACTGAGCCACCATCAATTCTTTTTCTAGGCGAACCTTGTCATCCGGGACCGCTTTTACTGCTTCCTCACCAGGAATACTAAAAAAAGATTCCTTAATGTCTACATTAGACACAGATTGAGCCGGTTGGACGGGAGCTGTCACAGTTTGAACAGGAGCCGCTACAGACTGTACAGCCGAAGGCGGAGCTTCAGATTTAACTTCTACAGGAGGCACTTGGGACTCGGGGGTAGTCTGAGTAGTATTCTCCGCCGCTTCCTTCATCAGAGCTTCCTTAGCCCAGTTAACTCTCATTGATCTTTCTGCCATTTTTTACTTCCTTCTCAATTTTTCCAAACTGGATATGACATCAGAGATAGCATCCAATTGTCCTTTAACTCTAGCCGCAGGGAGTCGATGCTCGTCATTAAAAACTGCACTACCAGACAAAGTAATGAAAGCCTGGCTATATTCTATCTTCTGGTAAACAAACCAAGTTATCAAATGATCATAGACAGTCTCATTCATTAAGATAGCCTTCAAACTTTTCTCTGTCTCAACTACCTCATCATTTTTTTGGGATGACATAACTTAGTCCCGTTATCTTTTCTCGCTTAGACATAGTCTGCGGCGGAGGAGTTATAGTATGAGCCATAGTCGAACTGGAAACACTACTTTGCCTTCCTGTACTCGAAGCATAGGGAGACTGTTGCACTTGACGGCACCCATTGCAAGCCATGTCACACCTCGCCTTTCTTCTCAAATTGCATATCCATAATAGTAGCAAAGCCCGACTCGGTTCGCCGTCTTTGGCATAATTGCCGCTCCTTGTCAAATACCTTTATGGAAGACTCCAAATCCAAATATGACTCTCTGCTGCAATTCATTTCTTCTGTTATAATCAAAGGGTGTTCTGTAGAAAAATAAGGCCCTTTAACTTTCATGAATCACCTCACGCATTAATCTTCTCAGGATAGGCCGGAACGACATAAGCAGCGCCCCCAACCAAAATCCTGATCCAAACATCAGGCTGCCCAAGAAGAGCTGTCCTATCCACCCCATACATCTTGGTAGGCAAACTTGTATCTTCAGTAAAATCAGGGTCATTAGGACTGATACCAAAACTAATCCCCATACCAGAGAAGTCTATGTCCCAATCTTTAACCGTAGTCCCATCAGGGAGTAAGGTATGGATAGTCAAAGTAGTCTGGTCAGAACTCCAAGAAGTTCCAGTAATAGTATCACCACCGCCCCCACTAATAATCTGAGTAAAGTCAATAGGCCAATCTTTGGTAGTGGTACCATCCGGGAGTAGCGTGTGGATAGTAAGGATAGAATTATTAGCGTTCCAAGTCGTCCCTGTAATGGTGTCACCACCTCCAGCACTTACAAACTGAGAGAAGTCAACGGGCCAATCCTTAGTACTTCCATCAGGCAATGAAGTATGGATAGTCAGCCCAGTTTTAGAAGCATCCCAGTTGATGCTGGTAATGGTATCCCCACCGGCCTCTATCTTAGAGATGAAGGTATTGAAGTCAACAACCCAAGCCTTAGTACTGGTATCGGGATAAATGGTATCAATAGTCAGTTGAGTATAACTGCTGTTCCAAGTGACGGCGGTAATGGTATCTCCACTCCCGCCTGTGCCACCCCCGCCATCACAGCCCTCACACACAGCCAGCCTGATAGCCAGATTCATCTCATCACAAGTAGGTACCTGCGTTCCCGGGATCAGAGGCAAACCCCCGCAGGAATTGAAAACCGCCGCCACCGCCTCTTTATTAACCGGTAACTGGTTAGCAGTATCTTCATCAAAACTGATATTACCGGTAAAATGAGAATCTTTCAGAGTAGAGCTTACAATCTCCCCATCAATAAACTTAGAGTTTACGACCTTGCCCTCGTCTATCGTAGCTCCTTTTGCAAAATCAAGCACACCGCAGTTAGCCATATTATTCTCCTAAATATAAACGGGAGTTGCGAGGCAACATCTCTTCTTTGGGAAACACCCGATAATAAACGTGAGCTATAGTTACCGCCGCCGGGTCATTCAACACCAGCCGGTAAGAACCGGACAAGTCCAACAAGGCAATATTATTGCAAGCACTCAACTGCCAAGGACAGCCGTTAGTTATAATCTCCTGCTCCGCCAATATCAGCCCGATATATTTCTGTAAATCCAAAACAGGGGTAGGTGGAGCGTTGGGATTAGGGATAGGCAGAGGATTATCTTTCCAAAGAATGGAGTGAAGGCAAGCCGCCTGAGTCCCAAAAATCCCGGACTCTGAAAGCTGAATACTCTCAGAAGCAAAACCATAGGCATAAAAAGCCATCACATAATTGGGATAAAGATAAAACGGAGTACTCTCCGGGGTAACTGACTTAGAGTTAAAAATGGGGACAGGCTCAACCAACCCTCTCATAAGATACCTCCCCAATACTGACTGGGCATACTCAGCATGGTTTCCCACATAGAATATTCAACCTGCATCACCTGCCCTAACATATCGGTGCTCTCCAATTCAAGCTGATACATACCCGGTACTGCCCAGATAATCTGCGACCTTTCCGAGGTTATCTTCCAATAATCCTGGCTTCCGAGATCCATCCTCTTAGTAAAAATAACCTGGCCTGATTTACCTCGGAAAAACATCATAGCGTATCGGTTAGTATTACTACAGGTAAGCGGCTGGAAACTCCCCACTACTACCCTATTAATATAAATAGCCCGATTCTCAGGAATATTCCACGCGTCTATTGAGATAGTCCGTCCGGGCTGAACCTCAATCACATAAGATAGATCACAATCAAGTGGCGTTTCCGGCGTAAAGATGGGGATGTTTACTCCTCTAGCCCGAGTCTGAGTGCAGGGGTCATCCACGCATCTCCGCGTAATATCAGTGGAGTCCACTATATATCCTCCAGTACTAATACCCATCTTTACTCCTTAGAAAAAAGTCCCGACTATAAAACCCAGAACCGCACCTGCAAGCATCCCCCGGAACACAGCACAACAACTGCACTCCAGATAAAAAACCCGACTGAATATGTTAAAAGCTTTAGACTCAGGTTTGGCTGTACCGTCCGCATACTCCCCTTTACAAAAGTTGTATTTCATATACACTTTATACAACTTGGGAAAATGCTTACTCAATACATCCTCAAAACTCTCCATAGGATCACGCATCAATTTCTCCTTCCTCCTTAGCAATCTCTCCCGCCGCCTGTAATTTAATCAACTCGGCATACATAGCCGAAGCTATCTGTTTAAAAGCAGCCCAGAGTTTAGGGTTATCCGGCGGAACAATAAGCATGGGGTCCTGATAAAAAACCCGCTGAACTCCCGACTGCCCAATCTGCCCTTCGGAAGAAAAATGCATCTCCCCGTATCCACCAACTTTGACATCAAAGCTACCGTCAGGGAAAATACGGGTAACCTGCCCCGCCCCCAAAGCTAACACATGTACAACCTGTTTTATTTTTACCTGCATCGTTCAGCTTCCTATGTCTTTCTTTCACATACTACCCAACATAATAACATAACCTAATATAATTTTCAGGATTTTTTTATTCTTCCATCCCTTCCGGTGTTATGCCCGGCTCCATACCTGGCTGCACAGGCTGCCCAGCCTCCGCTCCCTGCTGTCCTCCGACAACATTACCCTCCAATAAATACTCAGGCACACCCATAGTCCGCAAAATTTTAGCCACTGACCAAGCATACAGAGGCGCAGCCATGCTCCCGATATTAGGTCCAGCCGTAGCCACAAACTGAAGAACATCCTCAGCCTTGGTCTTGTCTAACTCCCTACTAAGAAGACCCTGAACTCCCTGAGCCACAATATTACTGTCGCCCCGGATGTCCATATCCTTCTCATATAGCATATTCCAATTAAACAATAGCGTCCCCAACGGCCCCAAAACAGTTTCATCTATATTATTAACCGCCGCTGTAATGGACTTGACCGCATTCCCCTGCAACAAAGCCGCCCCCCGAAAGGTCCGGTTCATCCCGGTACCTACCGGCATCCCATGCAAAGCCGCCGGGATGTTAGTTACCAAATGCCCTAGCTCCATCAAGTATTGAAGAATATTGGCATACTCCCCAATAACACTAGGTATGGACGTCACCCGCAACGCAGGAGTATTAGCCATACCATCATTCTTAGCCAGATAAAAACTGCCAGGAATAAGGGAAGTCAAATCTTCATCCGACATAAAAGGACTGAGACGGGTATAATCCGCTTCAACTATCGGCTCGGAAGCATTGGCTACGTTCCTAAGCATATACCTGAAGACAGTCTGATAAGCCCGATCCACATCCCTCATCCTCTGAGCAATACCACTCCCAGCTATCCGGTCCCGAGTTTTATAAAAACTGGCGGTATGAATCGGACGAATATCAACTGACGGGTCCGGCTGAATATAAACCTGAACTGTTCGCCCACCAATTACGGTTACTGTCGCGTCATAATAATTCCTATCCTCCAACCCACTTATACCATACTCTACCAACTCTTTTCCGCTGTATATCCCAATAGCCAACATGGAATCTATAGTCCCAGAACTGTTCTGCCACATGACCATACTGTCATCCCGCTGATCAGGATTCTCAGACATCCACTTAAAATTATAATTCTCCTCAGACTCAGTCTCAAACAATATCTCCGTCACCGCGTCAGCGAAGTAACTTTTCATCCCGACCATGTCCAATAACTGCCGTTTAGTAAACCGCTGTCGAATAAAAATGCTGGTACCGGACTGAGCATCCCGACTATCTGGACTATACCAGAAGTCAAACGGAGAAATATTGCGGAACTCATAATAAGATTGTTTCTTAACCTTAAGATTATTATTCTCCCAAACCATCCTTGACTTCTTAGTCGGGACTGGACCATGCATAACCGCATAGGGATAAATAGCGAAGTCCATCAGGAAGGCATTAACCGCTGTCCTCC